>ERZ859937.38-NODE-38-length-70274-cov-18.392159_pt1 | contig 70274 bp, 62 predicted proteins | sample MGYA00509985_ERZ859937 | MGnify/ENA primary metagenome ERZ859937 (study PRJEB30046, sample SAMN00715169) | human gut metagenome | study: EMG produced TPA metagenomics assembly of the A metagenome-wide association study of gut microbiota in type 2... | reverse complement strand
ATACCCGTAAGCTGACCGCTTTGCGTCATTCTGCAAAGGCTCTTGACAATGAGGGTGATTGGAAGCTTCTGAACCAGAAGGGGCAGGAATATCCGATGGTATATGAGCGTACTTTGGGTGAGGAGGAGTATGTTGTTGTCGTGAATCCTGGTGCCAAGGCAGCCTCTCTCAATATCAGCTCCGTTGGTGGTAAGGCTGTTTCTGTTCTTTCCACAGGAAAGGTTGTGTATAAATCAGGAAAAAAGACTGATGTGATTAAAGTTTCTGGCATAAGTGCCGCCATATTCAAGGTGGAAAGATAGAACTCTATCTTCTATGGGAGTGCGTCCGTATTGTGCGGGCGCATTTTTGTTTTACGGTCACGAATCATCTTCATTATGCAGTTTTTACTACACGTCGTTGACCTACTTTTTACATGATTCTCATAACAAACAAGCAGCCTAAACGTACCGATCATTACTGGTTTATAAATATGGAATCCGCATTGTAAAGCCTATGCCATATTCATCTCCCTTAATGCTGTCCACACTATCGGAATGGTCACAACAAGAGAGATAAGATCGCTCACAGCCTGGCAAATCTCCACTCCCAACAACCCGAAATAATGAGGAAGGATGATGATGAGAGGGATGAAAAACAATCCCTGACGCGAAGCTGCAAGTATGTTGGCACGTATTGTCTTTCTGCACGTCTGCATCATCATGTTTGCCATCATCATAAAGCTACATGCTGGGAATACTATCATCTGGTAACGCAACGCTTTAATACCTATAGCTATCACGTCCGGGTCGTTACGGAACAAAGCTACAGCCTCCTCGCTGAAGATGATTAGAACCACAGACCAGAACAAAAGAAATACTGTACCAATCTTTGTACTAAACCAGAATCCTTCCTTTACCCTATCATAGAGTTTGGCACCGTAGCAGAAGCCGCACATAGGTTGAAATCCCTGACCTAAGCCAATAATGACGCTAAAAATAAACATGCCTATACGCGTAACGACACTCATCGCAGCAATGGCAGCATCGCCATAGTTACCGGCAACGCTGTTCAGAGCGATGCTGCTAATACTTGCAAGTCCCTGGCGAGAGATGGAGGGTGTTCCTCCGGCGATTATTTCCTTCACAAATCTTACCTCAAAGGAAATCTTGCGATGACTGTAATGAATTACGCCCTCCTTTCTACTCATAATAAGCAGAATGACAAATCCACAAAACTGACCTATGACAGATGCCAATGCCGCTCCGCGAACGCCCATGGAGAAGCCGAAGATGAAGAGCGGATCCAGCAGACAATTGATGATAGAGCCGCTGACCACTCCATATACTGAATACTTGGCAAAACCCTGAAATCGCATCTGGTTGTTGATACAGAAAGTACCCATGATAAATGGTGTGCCCAGCAGACTGATGCCCAGATACTGACATGTATAAGGCAGAATGGTGGGTGTACTGCCCAGAAGAATACTGATAGGTTCAAGGAAAAGCAAGCCTGTCAGCATTATCCCGACGGAAAACACCAATGTGTAAAAGAGCCCCGTACTTGCCATCGTCTCTGCATCCTCCGTATTCTGAGCGCCAAGCTGTCGGGAGATATAGTTGCCCGAGCCATTGCCGAAGAAGAAAGAGAACGCCTGTATGAAGAACATCACGCTGAACACTATACCTACTGCTGCTGTTGACTGCGTGTCTATCTGCCCAACAAAAAAAGTGTCGACCAGATTATACACACTGGTCAACAACATAGATACGATTGTAGGAATAGCCATTGCGCCTATCACTCGATGGACTGGCGCATGGGTAAGAAACTGATATTTTTCGTTCATATTGTTTACTCCATTGCTGTTTGTCTTCATAAAACTACTGCAAAGATAAGTACTTTCTATCATCTAAAATACGATTTGACAACCTCTCAACTTACGAAAAAACATTAAAAGATCGTAAAAATCTACAGTTTAGTATTTATTTCACTTTAAATTGTTCCTTCGCTTCATTGTTATTTGTAAATTTGCTATTATTAATATCCTAAATCTAACATATTATGGCTAAATATAGCAAACTCACCTATATATTACTTGCCTTTGCCTTTTGCAACCTAACAACAGCATGCGAGAATCCCTTGTACGAAGACGAGAATGAGTATCAAGAAACAGAAACTCCCAAAGGTGACATGGTTAGAATCACGTTCGGAAATTTCAAGACTAACCAGAAATCATTCAGTCAAGCACAAGGCAATTCACCCGAATACGAAGCACAACAAAGCAGAACTTCAGAAGCAACTCCAATTTCAGAACTATGTACAAGAATCAACTTCGCTTTGTTCGATTACAAGACAGGAGAAAGAATCAAGACACTAAACCAAACAACCGACGACGACTCGTTCGGCAAAATAACCCTAAACTTATCTAAAGGCAAATATGCTGTATTAGTAATAGCACACAGCGGTGACGGGAACGCCACATTGTCCAATCCCGAAAAAGTGACATTCAAAGACAACAAAATCACCGACACCTTTTATTATTATAACGTCATCGACGTAGAGGAAGACAGTAACTACGACATGACGTTGAAGAGGGCCGTTGCTAAGTTTCGACTTGTAGTGGAAGACCATACTCCATCAGATGTAAAAGTAATGAAGTTCTACTACACTGGAGGAAGCTCCACCTTCAACGCTATAACAGGATACGGATGCGTCAACTCCAAACAAACAGAGCTGAGAGATGTTACAGAGAGCGCCTATAACGAAGGATCCTACTACGACATCTATACATTCCCTCACAACTCTGAGGAAAACAAGAAGCTAAAGGTGGAAATATCTGCCATGTCATCGACAAGCTCATCTACCATACTGTTCTCAAAGACAATAAGCGATGTAGCTATATCCAAGAACAAATATATATGCTACAAAGGCCATTTCTTCAACGTAGTCCCCGAAAACGACCAAGAATTCACACTATCAACAACCGACGTTTGGCAGTACGAAGAATTTAAATACTAACTTCTGAAGAAACTGCTATTGATTGATGCTGCGAAACTTCATCGTATGGTAAGTGATTTAAGAGCGTGTCAGTATTATTTGTTTTATCACGATTTGTGATATAACAAATAATACTGTATCTTTGCATAAAGTTGAAATAAGAAAACATAACTCTTAACAATTTTGCATTTATGCAAGACACGAATATACATACCGGCGTTTACGAGCAGATTATCAACCGCCTCTTCAAACTGAAATTGAACGAGGTGGACGCTGGGCGATTCTATATAGGCAAGAAGCTGATTTCGAAGGATGATGCTGTGAATATTCTCAGCAAGTATCTGCAGCACCTTATCGAGGTGGCGTTTTCCAGTACATCCGACGATCAGGATGCCGACAAATATACTGATTTTGTTAATTCTGTTATCAAGACTTTAGGTCGTGAGTTCAACGTGGATGACACGGAACTTGACCTTATTGACGCTCAGAAAAGCATTCTGACAGCTATCGTAGACCGCACAAACTGCGAATATCCCGACATAGAGCGACACCTGAAGGCCATCACCCCTATAACAACCCTCAGCCGTAGCGCCTTGTTCTTCGGAGGCAGAGGTCCAGCCGACATGGAGAGCGAACTCAACCGAGAGATTCTCTGTGCCGATGAAATCTGCTGGGTGGTGTCGTTTATCAAGACCAGCGGACTTAATCTGCTCTGGAACAGCTTGCGAAAGTTCACAAGCGAGGGCAAGAAGCTGCGCGTCATTACAACCACATACACTGGTGCTACGGATTATGACGCCATCGTACGATTGGCTTCCTTGCCAAACACGAAGATTAAGATTTCGTACGACGGAACGCAAGACCGTCTGCATGCCAAATCCTATATATTCCTTCGCAACTCTGGTTTCCACACGGCTTATATAGGTTCGAGCAACCTCTCGCTTTACGCCTTGAAGGATGGCAAGGAATGGAATTTCAAGGCCACTCAGTTTGAACTGCCACAAGTAATCGACGATGTGCGCAATTCGTTTGAGGCTTATTGGTGCGACTCTACATTCGAGGACTTCATTCCCGGCATTAGCGACGAACGCTTGAAGAAGGCTTTAGGAGCCGATTGGGAGACGCCTTTGCTCGATTTCTCGGCTCTCGACCTTATGCGTGCCAAGGACTATCAGCAGGAGATATTGGAGAAACTGGATGTGGAGCGAAATGTGCACGGCCATTTCCGCAACCTTGTGGTAGCAGCCACGGGCACGGGAAAGACCGTTATTGCCGCCTTTGATTTCAAACGCTACCGCGAGGTTCATCCCGACTGCCGTTTTCTCTTCATAGCCCATCGTCAGGAAATTCTTCGTCAGGCCATGCTCACCTTCCGCATAGTGCTCGAAGACCCCAACTTCGGTAGCGTATGGGACGGCAACAACGAGCCTTCCACCTATCAGCATGTCTTTGCAAGCAAGGATACGTTGCGCAACCGTTTGGACAGCCTGTCGCTTACCGAGGACTTCTACGACTATATGGTTGTGGACGAGGTTCATCACATCGTTGCTCCAACCTACGTCAAGCTGATGACCTACTTCAAGCCTCACATTCTGCTTGGTCTTACAGCAACGCCTGAACGTACAAACGAGCAGGAGGACATCACGGTTTTCTTCGACGGACACATCTCTGCCGAAATACGTCTTCCTGCTGCTTTGAATGCCGGATTGCTCGCTCCGTTCCATTATTATGGCATCCCTGACAACGTAGATTTGACGGAAGTGAAATGGAGCGGCCACGGCTACGACATCTCCGAACTATCGCGTGTCTACACCCAGAACGATTTTCGTACAGGTCTCATCCTTAAGAAGATGCAGGAGTACATCGGAAACAGCCGACTTAACAAGGTTCGTGCGCTTTGCTTCTGCGTAGACAAGGAGCACGCACGATTCATGAACGCCAAGTTCACGCTTGCCGGATTGCATACGGATGTGCTTACGAGCGACGACGACAACCACCATCGCGCCCTCGTCAAGAAGCAGCTTCAGACAGGCAAAATCAATTATCTCTTCGTTGTAGACCTATTCAACGAGGGTGTTGACATTCCTGAGGTCGACACCATTCTGTTCCTTCGTCCTACCGAGAGTGCCACAGTCTTCCTCCAGCAGTTTGGCCGAGGGCTCCGTCTGCACAAGGGCAAGGACCATCTTACCGTACTCGACTTTGTAGGCCATTCGCGTGCCGAGTTCAGTTATAAGGACCGCTTTGAAGCTCTCATAGGCCGACATTCACGCAACATCAAGGAAGAGATTGAAGGAGGGTTCACCAATGCGCCCTTCGGTTGCAAGATAGTGTTGGAAGAAAAGGCAAAAGAAGAAATACTTGCCAACATCGACGGCTATCTGCGCAGCCTTAACCGAAGTAGATTAGTCAAGGAGATAGCTGCCTACCACAAAGTATGCAACGGCTCGTTCTCGCTTAAGGGCTTCTTGGCCTACAGCCACATTCCTTTCCACAAGATATACGGCAGCCTGACATGGGGCGAGATGTGCCAGATGGCTGGCGTCCGACCAACTGTTCATACAGGAGTTGCATGATGTTGTCGATTACTTGCGAGACAAATGTTCGGCACCAGAGAAAGCCGACAATTCGGTCTACAAGGAATGGAATCCGCTTCGTCTGCATGGCGTCTACTCCAAGGCTCAAATACTGGCTGCGCTTGGACTCTCCACCATAGAGCGCAAATCTACGTCGCGCGAAGGCATGGAGCGATTGAAAGACATAAAGCTTGAGGCGATGTACGTAGACATTATCAAGAAACGCGAGGAGGGTTCTATGACAGCCTATAAGGACTACGCCCAGAACCGTGAGTTCTTTCATTGGGAAACGCAAAACCGAGTGCGCGAGGGCAGTCGCGAGGCCGAGGCTTATCGTAATGGAGAGAACAACATGCTCCTCTTCGTGCGTCAGCAGGTAGAACATCCCGACTACGGTTGCCGTATGGGTTTCACCTATCTCGGACAGGTTACGATGAAGAGCATAGAGGGCTCAAAGCCAATGCAGATAGTATGGCATCTGAATACGCCAATGTCGGAAGCCACCTATGCCTTTGCAAGTCAATATAAAGCTATAGGATAATTATGAACAAAGAAGAAAGAAAACAAATAGAAGTGGTTGCCGCCATAATATGCGACGGCAACCGCATATTTGCCACACAAAGAGGTTATGGCGAATGGAAAGACTGGTGGGAGTTTCCGGGCGGAAAAATGGAGCCTGGCGAAACGCCCGAAACAGCCCTACAAAGGGAAATACGCGAGGAGCTGGCAACGGATATCTCTGTGGAAAGCCTCCTCACCACAGTCTGCTACGACTACCCCAACTTCCACCTAACCATGCATTGCTATCTCTGCAAAGTGAAAAGCGGCAACCTCACTCTCCGTGAGCACGAGGCAGCCAAATGGCTCACGCGCGACGAACTAAGCTCCGTGAAGTGGCTTCCGGCGGATGAGGAAGTGGTGGAGAAGATAAAGACAAGAGAACATGTTTTTTTGAAGACATGAGAACATAAGAACAGGTTATTTTGAAAGACAAGAGAACAAGAGAACATGAGATTTGGTTGGGCTTTGCCCAACACTCGTTGCTTGCGGTATCTGTAGGAGGTACGGTCTCCGAACCGTACCACGCAAGCAATATTTAGTTCTTATAATAAACATGAACCCGACAGACTTTTGGCTAAACGCTTAATGTCTGTCGGGGTCACATTTATATAGTATTTTTCGCAAGTTTTATTCCTATATTTCCTTTATCCCTATGTCTTTTAGATAATTGTATGTACCATCATACCATTCTGGTTTGCGTGTCTCGTCTGGCGGAACGCCATAATCGCCATTTGGAACAACCAAGACCATTCCTTGACGAGCTCTAGTAAGTAGCACACGGTATGCGTTAATTTGATACTCTCGGTTTATCGGTTTGTTAATATTCTGCCATTTCGTTCCGCTACGAAGCTGATAATGTTGCCATTTCGTATGGTCATCATTAAGTCTTAGGTCTGCATCCCAAGCAACACAAGCCCAATCAATTTCCAATCCTTGTACCTTGAACTCTGTGAGAGTGTCTTCAAGAGCATTAGAAGAACGGATATCGGTATCTTCCTCCAAAAACCAATGAACGAAATCAGGCTGATAACGAACATTAATACTTATGGCTTTCAATCTCTCGGCTTTACTGCTTGCTAAGAGTCCATATCTTTCGCTTCCTCTGGCATGTGATTTTAACCATTGCTTTGCTTTATCGAGCGACCTTGTTAGAACAATTGGATAATTAGTAAGCTCTCTCAATGTCGAAGACGCTTCTTCCTTCTGCAAATTTAGAAGTTGATGAACAAAAAGACTCACTTTTTCTGCCCTGAACGACCTCATGCTGACAGACAAATGCAAAGCGCTTTCCACATGAATTTGACTTTCATCTATCTGCAACATGTCCAAAGCCTTGCCTTCGGCATATTCCTTGTCGCTCAACTTATCGCTCATATAGACATGCCACCTCTCAAAACTTCTGTTGATGGAAGAAAGCCATTCCACAATTCCTGCTTCGCCTTTATTGATCTCTTGTCCGCCACCTATCAAACAGACCACTAGCCCCCAGTCTGCTTGTCTGTCCATACATGACATAAGATATTCCGGCTCGCTGTAAGGAAAATTCTTTATGCTTTTCTTCTCCTTCATGAATCTGGCAAGCTCTTCCCTTGTCCATGCCCGTTGAGCCTCATCAAATATCGCAACATGCTCCGTGGGAACATATGCCTTGTCGGAATGGCTTTGGAAGTAACCTTCTATCGGCATTATCTTATTGTCCTTGATCTCAGTTCCTTCAAGATACAAATCCCGATAATGGTGAATCATCTGTATGAAAGCCTTGACTTTACTTTTAGCCTCAGCTTTGGTACAGCGATTGCCTTCCTCTTTACATCTCCGCACATAATCACGAGTCAACGCTTCTTGAAGAACTTCGACAAGTGGATAGTTTCCTGATAAGTAAACAGCCTTTTCATTCTTTTCGAACTGGCTTATAGCTGTTTGCAAACCTATCAATGTTTTGCCAGCGCCAGGAACTCCTGTCACAAAGCATATCGCTTTTTGCCTTTTCTCACGACATTCATTAATTATCCTTTCAAGACAGACAGCGGTTGCATCAATATCTCCATCGTGCCTAGTGATGTCTTCTACAGTATTCTCTTCATAAAGAGCAATAGCAGCCTCAATGATTGTAGGGGTTGGTTCATATCCGCTTTTTGCCCAAGCATCATCTTTGCTGGCTAAGAAAACAGCTTTGTCCGCAATTGTCGTTACAACATTTTCTATCGCAACAGACAATTGCTTTTCATTCACCTGCAAAGGATTGTATACAAGGTCCTCAAAATGCGAAAGTTCAATCTGGCAGTTCTTGTCTTTCTCAGATGGAGCAACAAGAACCGGTATCATAATTCGGTTTCTGCTTCCTTCCTGAAAGTTCTTCAAATCCAAGGCATAATCCCAGACTTGTGTGACTGCCTCATGAGTGAACTTGGATTTTCTTGTTTTAAATTCTATAACAAAGACGACATCATCTATAAGTACAATCACATCTGCACGTCTTCCCATTCGCGGTATATTGTATTCAAAATATACACTACCACGATTCTTATAATTCTTCAAAACCGAGCGCATAACTCGTAATTCTTCAAGCCAAGACATTTTTGTCTCGTCGTTGATATCATGCGAATATGCAAGTGCCAACTTCCCTATTACAACCATATCTTCTTTTTGAAGAAAGTCGGTAATTGTGTCACTATAATAATATCTTTTTGCAGCCATATGTTAGGGCATTATAAATCCTTTGTCTTCAGCCTTCGTCACGATCTTCGCCAATCTTTTACATTGCGAAGTTGATGGCAGAATTCCTTTTGCAATGTAGCTACTAATCGAGCGAATAAACTCTACATCTCCGAATGATAATATATTATCTTTGAGAATGTCGGCATACACTTTTGACCAATAAGTAGCACCCAACTTGAATACTTCTACCGCTATGTCTATGTTTGAATTAAACTTATGGGCTCTTTTTGCAGAAGCTTCAATACTCTTAGTTTCGTCCTTAGATACTAATGTTGCGCAAAATTCGTCTGACAATTCGTACTTAACATTATCTCGATATGTTGACCATACATTAAGTGTTCTAGATATAGTTCTGACAATACCACCTGCAGCTGCTTTATTTAGGTAGTTATGTGTTAGATACGCTATCTTAAGGAGTTCTTCAGCTAACTCTGGATATAAGGTTTGCTTATTCCAGATAGTCAGCCAATCTATATCTTTCTTTGATGGCAAAAGACTGAAAAATTTTGCAATAGTATATGGTGTTATTTGCGCCTTATTACCACCTTTTGGATACCATGAAGCTTTACCAATCAAAGAATCTAATGTATCAAACAAGATAACTGAACATACGCACTTTTTGAAAAAAACTTCATTTATGCTGTCCTTATGTTCGTCATACAAGTTTTCGATAATAGTCGCAAACTTACTGAAGTTTATAGCAGAACTCTGACACACTTGGTTAGGATTCATATAAACAGAATTCAAACATTTTGCGAGTTTCTCTTTCTTTATAACCTGATTCTTTGGATGCATTTCACAGAACTTCTTTTTCTCTGCAGACGTATATTTCATTTGCTCCTGCTCCCACTTACCTCTAGAACGTTCGTAGAACCATATGGTTTGATAAGGATTTCCATTGACAGGTGGAGCCATAACCTTTCGTGAAAGTTGCTCCATAAGAACATGAAATGGATGATTCGAAAAGAAATCTGCATCATTAACTGGGTTCTGAGTATTAGCACATTGAGATATTTTCTTTGTTATACTATTATATTTCTCAACCTGCTCTTCAGACATATCATCATCAACATTAAGAACCGTCAGTTTCATTGGGACAAATAAATTATCCATTCCATTCTTGTCTTCATTTTTAATTATCGCATTTGCCAATGAAGCTGTGGTTTGACCTCCATTGATAATTTGCAGGTCTTTAAAATGAGTTATTTTTGAGTTGTCTGAAGAAAATCCTACAGATCTTGCTACTACAGCAATACCATTGTTATAGGTAAAAAAGCTATTAGGATTGTTTATAATCGTGTCCCTAATACCTTTATTCACCTTTCCGCGGATGCTAAGGAATGCTCTCACATTTCCTTGTAACAATTTACTACCATATTTCAAATATATATCAGCTAAAAATTTACCAGGCACAATGCCCATATAGGCATCATATTCAGTATCTGGACTCAAATCCGCCTTCAAATACTGAATACCATCACATCCAAAATCTTGAGTATCAAACTCTATAATCTCACTTGCATTGGATGTAAAGGTTTGATAAAACCTTTCAAGCGTCCATATACATAATTCAACTGGGCGTTCAAGAAAATTCTCTTTAGTAATATTCTTAACGGTCTTACTCAAGATTGAATTAGACAGGATATAGAATTTGAATCTTACTATTTCTGTTGTAAGCATACTTTTTCCTATCTTCTTTCTGAACTCCTTTGCAATGTTAATTGCAGGATCTGAATCATCACAATAATCACTAATATTACCATTTACTGCTTCATCTATGAAATATAACATATGATTATAAAGCTCATTAATCCTACTATTTGTCAATGTTGAAGAGTTCTCTATCTCGTTTGTAAAGTCACTAGCTATCAAAACTAATGACCCATCAGCTTCATCATAACCGTAAGCATCAAATGCCATTAAACGTTTTTTACGTCCTCTTATTTCTACAGACATAGGTATTGGATCATTTAATTCACCAATATCTTCCAAGTCTTCCAATGTCTTCTCTATAAACTGAGTTTCCGGTTCTGTTCCTTCATGCTCTGCCTTAAAGCGAAGATCATTTACGAATTGGATTCTAAATTCTTCAATATTCATAGGTTTAAAGGTTATATGTCAGTTTTGTAATTCTCTATTTCAGACAAGATTATTTCGTATTGTATCTTATTTATGCAAGAAGGTATTGCTGTACGCACAAGTTTAGGAAACTCGTCATTAACTAAATAAGAAGAGCAATCTATCAATGTATAAACGTAATTATTATATTCTGGAGAAAAATCAAACCCATACAATTCAAGTTTAGACATGAATAGTTCTCTTTGTATATGAATTTTTATTCCACCTAAAATCTCATCTACCAACTTGTTTAATTTAATACCATCATAAGAAGGACTCATCCTTTCTAATGCATAAATCACAAGGTATCCATCCTTGTCACTATCCAGTTGCTCCAAGGAAGAAATACGAACAGACTCCTTACCTGTATTTAATGTTTTAATTTCATACCACACATCATCTGTAGAATAATCTTTATGAGTCTTTTCTGGTCCCATCCAACTATCTAAAGTGGCATCAACTCCATATTTAGGAATCATATATTTCTTAAAAAATAAGAGTTCGCCTATCAATCCCATAATCTCAAATTCTGTAAGATTTCCTTTGTTGGGCTTGAATAATTTCTTCCAAGACATAAACCGTGAATACAACATACGATATGCTGTATTATCATCGGTTATATGATTTGTTGACTCTACAAGATCCTGACAGAATGTACAAAAGTACTCCAATAGCTCAATATTCTCTAAAGAAAATCTAAGCATTAGAGTGTCATTATCCTTTGTTTGACTGACAGAAATAACATCTGAGCCATGAATACGCATTGGGCTGAATTTTCCTCTAAACTCAAATGCGTATTTGGAATCTTCGTCCATTCCTATATATAGATTGAGATTTCTATTATCACCAACCTTTATGAAAAATCCTCTATCGAATCCTTCAATAAATTTTTTATATATTTCATTCTTCATCTTCTTCCATATTATCATATTCATCATCCATATAAAGTTTATAATACGTTTTGTTAACTTTATATGTTTTGGCTTTTTCTCTCTCTTTTACTCCAGGAAATCCTATGGCAAAAGCCACCATTTTGTCATTACCCAATTCTTCACGGAATTTCTTTAATTTCTGCGTTTCTTCCTTTCCTGGTTCAGGTGTATTTGGAGATATAAGCATAATAATCAATACAGGATTTCTTTGCGGCAAAAACTCAAAATATGCCCTTAACGGTATTGTTCGTCTTTCTGCCTCTTCTCTTGATAATCCTTCTGACATCCATGCTTGGCGTTGCGCATTTTCCGCTTTGTTTAAATCTTCCTTCTCTAAAGCAAATTTACCTTCTCTTAAGGCCAAAATTCTTCTTCGAGAACTTATCTGTATCACTCTTGGATTGTCATTACATATATAACGAGAAACACATTTTATTTTCTCAAGACCTTCAATAGGATAGTTGTCATGACTGTTACCACCTTCAAAAACAACGTCCCATTTACCAACATTTAATGTGTTCTGATCTTCTATAAAATCAATAATATTATTAACATTAAAATTTATATTAACTAATGAGCATTTTATTGTTTTAAGGAAGTCAACTATTTCTTCTTTAGGGACATTCGCAAAATATCTCGATGCACCATATTTCTCATTGTCAATATCTATATCTTTATAACTTGTTCGTTCTGCAAATTTCAATTTGTAGCCACTATTTATTAACTTCGAGGTGAGAACCTGTACGCTTTCTAAATTTTGACTATTTTGCTCCACATTAAGACTAAGATATGGAGTATCATAAATATTTCCATAAAAAGAATATTGTATGCTTAAATTATATGAAGAACGCATCTTGTTAGAAGCTGTAATCTGTAGTTCTGCACAATTGTCACGAACTTTTATTCCAAAATCTTTTGGTGTTAAATGTTGGTCATACATGTCTTTCAAATCAGCCTTTAAGTCTTCTGCTGATTTCGCGATCTCTTCATACCAACGTGCACTTGTTTGACTTGTCCATATTTGAAACAAGTCTTCATACCCATTACGATATCCGAACCAACGCCCCATCTGCATCAAAACATCAAATGTAGAAGTATTACGATAGAAATAGCTTACTAATAATCCTTCCAGAGTAAGACCACGAGATAGCGCAAGACCACCTATAGCAATAACACGAAGATGAGGATTCTCCTTATAATCGAGTTTATTGCTATTCTTGGAACTATTAACTACTACTACTTTTATTTTTTCAACAGCAGACATCAAGTTCGATTTCTTGACAACTCTCTCGAATGTTACATCTTTTATGTTTGCGAAGTGTTTTATCCATAAAGCATGCAATTCCTTATAAAGAGGTAATTGCATATTTTCTTTTTCGTTTTCACTAAAATCATACCTGACACTGTTGACAAATAAATCATATTCTTTGTCAACCCATTCTTTAATATATTTTTGTACTGTGACAAAGCGCGAAATATTTATAAGCATACTTCTAGCAGATGAGCTGTTTCCACGCAAATCTCTAACCACATTTGCAAGGAAATAGCACAAAATAGAATCATGCAAAGATTTTGGCAAAATACCATGCCAATATTTAGTGTGCTTATAATAGAAGCCTCCATTATTTAAAGAATCAATGTCAGTTACCACCGCCTCTTGATACTCTTCTGAAGAATAATCAGGTTCTACAATATCATTAATATATCTCAAATTACCATACCTATCACCATCTTCATAGAAAATCCTTTTAGCACCTATATATGAAGATGGAGTTGGTAGTGTATATATAAAATGTTCAGGAAACAAATCTGCACGTTTCATGCTATCCACAGAGTCAGGATCTATGAATACATTGGCGAACGGAGTAGCTGTAAATCCAACATAAGTTGAATTCTTAAATACATTACAGATCTTTCTTATTAATTGATTCGTTTTTGTCGGGTCTGTCTCTTCTTTTCGAGTATTAACCGATGCATTGTCCGCTTCATCATCAATAAGTAGCATAGGTGTATCAATATATCCATATACCGGATCGACGTTCTGATTATAGAGCCAGTCGTACAACTTTCTCAAGACAGAAACATTCTTTTTGATAACAAAGATAATAAGTGAATTATGGGCATTTATTGTTGTTGCGATTTTGTCACAATCACCAACAAAATCATTAGCACACGAAGTGAAGGAAGTAGCACGAATTTCTATATTGTCTTGTCCTACTCCCACACGCGAAGTCTTTAAAATTTTATTCAACTTCTTCGTTGTACGACCAACGACAGCCTCATCAATACGCTCTTGTGTTTGTTGACGCAAGCTTTCAGTTGTACCTGCAAGAAGAATCACGACCTTATAGCCTGCGTCAGCAGCCATGCAAATTAGGCCTGAATAAGTGGCCGTCTTTCCAGACTGAACGTCACCTATAATCAGACCTCTTTTTAAACGACATCCTTCAAACTTTTCGTTTGGATTTCCCAAACAGTTCATTAAGTTTGGTAGAGTTTCGTCTTCAAGTAAATTAATACTTCTTATGTCTATGGACGTACTGTCCATTAAGAATTTCTTATATCTTCTCCAGAAATATCTATCTTTAATTTCATCAGAAACATACCAATTATGAGGGTCATCATAATCATCATAAATCTTACAACCAGATGTATGCTTGACCCTAAACTGGTACTCCATATCAGACAACAACTTATTAAAAGTGTCTGTATCCAATTCAATAGACAAAATTTGTGAAGCTTTATTTATATATTTCTCCAAATCTTGATATTGAATTTTCATTCCTTTATTGATATCAAATCGGATAAAGGTTTCTATCATCTGTCTTAGGTATATATAATTATTTTCACTCAGTCCCATGTTCGTAGTCTTTTAAAAGTTTTTCTTTTATTTCCGAATAATTGCAAAACGGTTCAGATTTCATTAAGTCTTCAACTATTTCGCAAACATCTTTATCACTTATTTTCCTAATGTTTTCAACAAGGGTTACTCCTAATTGATACACATCGTCCAATCGGTTGTCAGCTTCTTCAATCTCTATAGACTCATTAGACTTATCGATATACATCTGCTGAATTGGTATATTCTTTTCAATTTCGCCTACAAACATCTCAAAATAGCTAAAGTCTTCTTCCGATAACTTATCTTTAACAAACCGATAGAGCTTACTTTCTCTATTTATTTGATAATAGTAATTTTGATCACGTCCTTCCATTCTATCCCAGATATAATCAATCTTATCATCAACCTTGTTTCGTCTTCCTCTATGGATTTGCTTTCTAACAGATATTTCCAGGGCATCAGTAACTGTATTTTTCAACTGATTCTGGATTCGTTTAGGGATGGTGGCACTTTGCTTCTTTATATCTATGCTCCATATATCATCAAGGGTATTTGGAATGTCAACACGAATACGAGCATTCTTTGTCAACTCGGTTCGTGGTTTCATTCCAAACCATGTTCCCCATATGATAAGTCGATTGTTACGATAAACATAGAAGCCTTGTTTTGACCTTAGGTTTTCGATACCGCCAATTAGTTTTTTGTCCTTTTCTGTAAGATCAGTTGCATATGGCAAAATGAATGGTTTTATCCTAATTTGCCTTTCAATGCCAAATGAGTCATTAATGGCTATTGTGCGCTCCTTTTTTGTTGTAGTCTTATGGTTTGATTCAAGGAAAGGGTCTTGAGCTTTGATTTTCTGATTGTTTACATACATAGTAATCCTGCTATTTGCAGGTAAACTTAAGTATCGATGATATATAAGAGCTATGTACTGGGCTACGACATCCTTCAGATTGTTGAGCGTTTCATAAACCTGTCCGTCACTTGATTTTGAAAGCACATCAAAATCTCGCCACAATACCAAAGTTCCATTAGACAGGTCCAGCAGTTGTTCTATATATGGAAACCTCTTTATCTCATCATTATTAGGTTTTTTTACCACCCACTCTTTTCTGTCGCGTATGTAATTGTAATCCCATGTGTAAGCACTAAGCTGAGAGTTTTTGATACTTACAACAGTCAACACTTTACATTGTGAAAGTGAGGCAGATTTCATACCTAGGCCAAAACGGCCCAAATCGGTTCCACTTCGAACTTCTTCATTTGCAGAGCTACCATATCGCATAGCTTCAAACAAGACTTCATCATCCATTCCTTCACCATCATCAAGAATACCTACGCAGCTCTTTTGTAGTGGATTGGTAGGAAAAAGCACTTTAACAACAGAACAGTTTGCACTTATACTGTTGTCTATTACATCAGCTACAGCAGACTCGAAACTATATCCCATGGATCTCATAGAACCCATGAGCATATCTGCTTTTGGAATATTTTCAAGATCTTTACTCATTTGACGAAATCAACTTAGTAGGATAGTATTTTTTCTATTACCGCTTTGGCCAGCAATGGAGGAACTGCGTTTCCTATTTGTTGCTGAATATGCGAAATTGGCCCTTCAAAATAGAAATCATCAGGAAAGCTCTGTATTCTAGCAGCTTCTCTAACAGACAATCCTCTATCTTGTGTCGGATGAATCAGCATACTTTTTCTATAATTAGAAATAACAACCGATGGCGAGTCTTCCCTTAGTCTTTTATATATACCGCTATGTGTCCTATTTTTATCTGCATAATTCTCCATTAAACTGTCAGGAATAGCTCTCCAATTTTCGCCCTGCTTTATATATGAGTATCTTTTTATTACCAAATCATTATTTCGCGAGACATAATTTTGAGTGGATTCCGTTGAATTTCTACGCATTTGCTGTGCATACTTGCTTACTTTTGATACAGGCAACCTGTAGGGCATGGTTTCATAATTATCTCCATTCTGAAGCAAAGGTAAATCTTCTATTGCATCCTTAACAGTTACTTGATAATTGAAAGGCTCAGGAAATTCATACTTAATACCATTTTTGTTACCAATCAAGAAAAAGCGGTTTCTATTCTGAGGAACGCCATAATCCGATGCCCATAATACTTTAGAAGAAACGGTATAACCCAGTTCCTCAAAACATAGTTCTATCATATTCTGAGTCTCACCTTTGTTCATCTTTGTTAGTCCCCATACGTTCTCAAAAACGAACCATGTAGGTTTTATTTCTCTTACAAATCGCACAAATTCTTTAAAAAGAAAATTCTTAGGATTCTCCATGTTTCTATTCATAGTATTTGACATCGAAAATCCTTGGCATGGTGGTCCACCCATTATGATAAAAACTCCATTTTTATCAACAAACTTGTTGGGCTCAAGCTTGGTAATATCCTCGCAAATTACAGTAACACCCTTATGATTTCGACGGAATGTTTTAGCAGCGCTTTCGTTCACCTCAATAGCATAGCGTATATTTATGCCAGCCATTTCAGCACCAAGACTCAACCCTCCAGCGCCAGAAAAAATATCTATACCATAATGTTCGTCATTTAGATATATTTGTTTGCAAGCATTTTTATTCGTTATGTTTATTAAATTATTCATAATCTGTTACATAGTAATATAAATCATTTCTATAGTTTAGGATATCTCTAAATATAGTGGTCAATGTTTGTTCTCAAGCATTTTTAGGACTCATCAACATCTATTCAAAGTCGCTCAGCAAGCTACTTGGCTGTTTTTATTAATTTGCAAAGATAATATATTTTAATTATATGTCTATATAATAACTTACTCTTTTACGAAATATTTACAAACGATTTTTATTTCATTACTAATGTCATTAGCTTCAACCTTATATACTATAATTATCCACCTCTTCAATATTTTTAACACATTGAAACATCGCAGTAACTACTCAGCACCCCTATAGAAAACTTCTCATTAATAAACCATAAACTTGATTTTGCTTATTTACAACATCACCATCACGAACTCTTTAATGATTGAATCGATGATGGTGCAGGCTGTTTAAAAACAGCTCATTTAGCGGGTTCTTTTCTAATTCTCGGCGGTCTCTCCGAAGACAATATTTGCATTTCTGATGCTCAATACTATGAGCCCGGCGCACAACAAAATCTTTGGTACGAAATTCTTGAGTTTTGAGCGTTTGAAGCTATATCGTTAACACACAGCAAGTTATGTGATTTGCGAAAAAAGTACGTAAACAAACGAGTTGTCGAAGTGGCACTTTTAGGGTGTCATAGCGCCGCTATTACCGATCAATACCTCAACTATTGCATTGTAATAGTGGCGCTATTTGACTGTAATAGTGGCGCTATTAGGGAACTTTGTATTTTTGATGGTTATCAAGAGTGGCTTTTATGCTGTAAAAAACCATAAAAACAGCTTTTTGATTCTCTAGAATTGATTTTTATTTTGTAACATGTATTTACACTTTTGTACGATATTTGTATGGTGGACATAAAGCCATGTTTTTGTGACAAGAAGACAATTGTGGAGCATATCATGGAGTTTGAATAATTCCGAAAAATAAGGAGAGCGCAAGGTACATATTGCGCTCTCCTCCTCCCTGTCCGCGAGGATAAGGAACGTTTTTTATACTCTCTGTATAAGCACGTGGTGATTTATATTTACTGAACTTTCGCAAGTTCAGCTAATTACATGATAAATATCGCTAAAAGTTGGTTGTTTCGAAATAAATGGTGTATTTTTGCACAAAAACATTTACAAGCAAAACACAACATGCAGATATTATTAGCAAACGCCAAGATAATGTTCGGCAAGGCGGACAGAAAGCCGATGTCTGCCCCACTCTTCCAGAGCGTGGCAGACACATTGGCTGCGGAAATGGCAAGGATGGACGTGGAGGAGTTGGGGCGGCAGCTGGATTGCAGCAAGAAGATAGCGGCTGAGAACTGGCAACGATACCAGAACTTCATGGCAGCCGAGAAGATGCCTACCCTGCTTGCCTACAACGGTCAGGCATACAAGCATCTGCGTGCCGACACCTTGAGCGACGAGGCATTGGAGTATGCCCAGAAGCATCTTTGGATAACGTGTTTTCTCTATGGTCTGCTTCGCCCGATGGACGGCATAGTGCCCTATCGTATGGAGCATTGCGTCACTATAGAAGCCACTAATGACAAGCCAATTAATCAGTTCTGGAAAGACCGGCTGACGGATGTGCTAATAGATAGCGTGAAGGCAGACGACGGCATCCTCCTGCATCTCTCCACGGAGGAATATGAACATCTGTTCGACTGGAAGAGGGTATGCAAGGAAGTGACGGTCATTCAGCCTCTCTTCTATGTGCGGCAGAAAGACGGCAGACTGAAGATGCAGGCTGTATGGGCTAAGTCGTGCCGCGGAGCTATGGTACGCTTCATTCTTAACAACCGCCTCGTCACTCCCGAAGAACTTTCAGCTTTCAGCTACGAAGGCTTTGAATACGCTCCACTATTAGGCGATGCAAACAATCCGCATTTCGTAAGAGAATTTATCAAGTAAAAAGATTATGAAACTAAACAAAATACATCATGTAGCCGTAATTTGCTCTGACTATGAGCAATCAAAGCAGTTCTATACTGAAGTGTTGGGCTTGAAGATCGTGAGCGAACATTATCGTGAGGAACGCCACTCATGGAAGGCGGACTGCTGGCTTGGCGACACATACGTAGTGGAGCTATTCTCCTTCCCCAATCCTCCTGCACGTCCTTCCTATCCCGAAGCAGCCGGTCTGCGCCATCTTGCTTTCGAGGTGGACAATCTTGCGGCAGCCGTCAGCGAGCTTGACAGCAAGGGCGTAAAGCACGAGCCAATACGCACGGACGAATACACCGGCAAGCAGTTTGTATTCTTCAGCGACCCCGACGGGCTGCCGATAGAACTGTACGAAAAGTAAAAAAGCATCACTTATAGGTATTGCCCGACTCACAACTAAATTGTATCTTTGCATCGTAACTAACAGATAAAAGACTATGACAGAAATGACAACAACTATAATCATTGGACTTCTGATTCCGCTATTGGGAACGATGCTTGGTTCGGCTTTCGTATTCATAATGAAAGACGAGATGTCTGCGCGATTGCAAAAGTCGTTATTGGGCTTTGCCTCTGGAGTGATGGTGGCGGCTTCCGTATGGTCTTTGCTCATTCCCGCTATGGAGATGAAGGCTGACAGCGGCGCATGGTCGGTAGTGCCGGCAGCTGTAGGATTCATGATGGGCATAGGTTTCCTGCTGCTTATTGACGAGCTTACGCCCCACCTCCATATCGGAACCGACAAGCCTGAGGGCATACGCTCGCACCTGTCAAAGACAGCTATGCTTGCCCTTGCCGTGACCATCCACAACCTGCCCGAAGGAATGGCTGTAGGCGTAGTGTTTGCAGGAGCCGAAAACGGCGTTTCGTACATCTCCTTAGCCGGAGCCATTTCCGTTTCGTTGGGCATTGCCATTCAGAACATTCCCGAAGGCGCCATTATCTCCATGCCTATGCGTGCGGCAGGCAACAGCCGATGGAAATCCTTCGTGTTAGGTTCGCTGAGCGGAGTGGTAGAGCCTATAGGAGCCATTGCCGTACTGTTGCTTGCCTCTCTCATTATGCCAGCCCTACCCTACATGCTCGCCTTTGCAGCAGGAGCCATGTTCTACGTAGTGGTGGAAGAGCTAATCCCTGAAGCCTCAAGCGGCCAGCACAGCAATCTCAGCACCATCGGCTTCGCCATAGGTTTCGTGCTGATGATGGTGCTTGATGTTGTTATGGGTTAACAAAAAAATATAGATTATGAAACCGGCAAAGCTCCACGCAAAATCGAGCGACACAACAGCTCCCGTCATCACCATGGCTGCCACGGCAAGGCGGTAGACAAACATTACTTATTTCCTTTCATAAAGAGCAAGTTAACATGCAGAACTACCAATCGCCATACATAAGCTTATATCATTATAATACATATACAAAAGTACAAAAAAACACCAATAAAAACAGGTGTGTTATGAGAAAAATGAGTACTTTTACACACTACTTTAAAAACAAAGATGTATGAAAACAAAGATAGTAACTTTTGGAGAAATATTGCTAAGACTTTCCAAGCCAGAATATCAGCGTTTGTTTCAAGGCCATCGTATGTTGGGCAACTATGGAGGCAGTGAGGCCAATACAGCCATTTCGTTGGCATATCTGGGCAACAACGTAGAATACGTAACACGATTGCCCTACGGCGCTATGGGCGAAGCTGCACTTATGCATCTCAGAGAGTATGGGCTGAATGTTTCGCATGTAGTGCGTGGTGGCGACCGTCTTGGCACATACTATTTTGAGGAAGCTGTGGCTATGCGCAACTCTCATGTGATTTACGACCGTAAGAATTCTGCCATGTATTCATTGAAAAGAGGAATGATAGAATGGGATAAGGTATTGGCTGATGCAGCTGTGTTCCATTGCTCAGGCATAACGTGTGCCATCAGCCGCGACTCTATGGAGTCAACCATGGATGCTCTGCAACTGGCAGAATCAAAAGGACTGACAATAGTCTGCGACATCAACTATCGCAAGAACCTTTGGGGATACGGTATGCAGCCACATGATGTCATATACAATATGATGCAATATAGCGACATTGTATTTGGCGACCAAAATGAATGGGAGGTAGCAAGCGGAGTCAATAATATACCATTTAACGCTTCGAATGCAAATTATGAGATTGACAAGGAAGCCTATCAAGAGTATTTCCGCAAGATGCACCAATTGTTCCCTAAGTGCAAGAAGATGATTATGGCTTTGCGCAACCAATTGGCCAGCAGCCACCACACCCTCACCGGTGTGCTCTACGATGCTGTAGAAGACCGTCTGTACACCACCAAAATATACGACATACAGCCTATCATAGACCCTATGGGTGTAGGCGATGCCTTCGTAGCTGGCTATATCCACGCCAATCAGAAGTGGACCGATGCCAACCAACGTTGTCTCGACTTCGCACTTTCGGCAAGTGCCCTAAAAAACACCGTGCCTGGTGATCAGAATCTGGTGACGGAAGAAGAAATCATAAGCAATCTGACTTCATCGGGAGGCAGAATACAGCGTTAAAAAACAAACAATAAAAACAACGTTACAAGCATCAAAATGATGTAGGATAACGTTGTTTTTGTCGTTTAAAACCTTATTTGTTGATATAATCAAGTATCTGCTCGGCATGTATCTTGGTCTTGATTTCTTTTGGAGTAAAGATTTTCTCTATAATGCCATTCTCATCAACAAGATAAGTGGTTCGCAGAATGCCGATAGTTTTTCTACCGCAAGCCACCTTCTCTCCCCAACATCCAAGTTCCTGCAACAGTGTGGTTTCAGTATCGGCAATAAGCGGGAACTGCAAGCCCTGGGCATCAGCAAATTTCTTCTGCAGAGTCTGCTTGTCCTTACTTACACCAATAATCTCGTAACCGGCAGCTGCCAGTTCTTCCTTGTGCGCTTGTAGCGAACAGGCTTCAGCTGTACATCCGCTGGTATTAGCCTTAGGATAACTGTAAAGCACTATCTTCTTGCCACGATAGTCGCTAGCCTTAATCTCACGTCCGTCTTGGTCGAAGCCAAGAATCTCAGGTATTTTATCTCCAATATTCATAACTGTATATTTTTATTTATCATTAAAGTTTCAAGCATCACTACACAAAAGTAAGTATTACAAACGGGAATAGCTTTAACTTCTTTGTTAAACTATGCAAAACGCGACATTAACACCTATTTAATACCTAATAATGAGTATTGGGCGGTTTACTTATTTTTGAGTATTGTCAAACCTATGGAAACTCACTAACTTTGCACTCCCCCAAAAAATAAGGTGGCTTGCTGCAAGCCGCCCGAACAAACCAAAAGCAATACGTACATTAATATTTTAGGATTATATGAAGAAATCTTTACTCTTATTTTCGCCACACTTATGGCAGGTAATATCATGGCACAGATGCACGGCGCATTGCGTTTTGCAGGTGCTTCGTCAGTAAAAGTATTGACTACAAATATCGAAAACCCAAGCACAACGAGCAACGTTACGGAGGCGCATTCGGACTGAGCAGCAAACATTGGAGCAATATGCTCACAGCCAACTACAACAGTCGTGACAATTACGACGTGCATAGCGCCTCCAATCCCGTGACGCGCATCATATCAACCGTATATGGCGACAAGACCACCAACCTCAAGGAACAGCTTACGTGGAGCCCGACAACAAGCTTCAACCTTACAGGACGTGCCGGCTACTTCTTCCGCGAGACAGTACGCTCTGCCGAACAGCCCGAGCGCTATCGCGACTTCACGGGCGGACTCCGCATGAACTGGAGCATTAGCGCGCAAGACCACTTGCAGGCAAGCTACGCCTTCGACCAGTACGACAAGTTGGACTACCAACGCATCACACGCCTCGACATACGCGACTACAGTAATGTGCAGAACTCCCTACGCCTGCTCTACAACCACACTTTCGTGCGTGGCGACATCCTTACCATAGGCTCCGACCTCATGCACGACTATCTGTACAACACCAATCTTGACGGCAGCACACGCAAGCAGGACAGCTGGGACCTCTTCGCCCAATACGACTGGCGCGTAAACGAGAAGATGGAGATAGTGGGAGCGCTCCGCTACGACTACTTCTCCGACGGCGATGAGTCGCACCTTACACCCAAGCTCAACTTCTGCTACAAGCCCCTACGCAATCTTTCGATACGTGCTGGCTACGGCATGGGATTCCGTGCACCTACGCTCAAGGAGAAGTACTACAACTTTGACATGTCGGGAATATGGATAGTTGAGGGCAATAGCAACCTCAAGTCGGAGGTGAGCCACAACTTCAATCTCTCTGCCGAGTACACCAAGAGCCACTACAACTTCACGGCTTCGGTATACTACAACAAGGTGAAGAACAAGCTCGCCACCTCGGCACCCTACTTCAAGTCGGCTTCAGACCGCCTGCCCTATCTGCCCTACGCCAACCTCGACGACTACAAACGTGTGCGGAGGCGAGATTGGAGCGCAAGCCAAGTGGAACAACGGTATGGGTGCCCGTCTGACGTATGCCTACACAAAGGAACAGCTTGCCAAGGACAAGGATGGCCACACCATCAACAACCAGTATATTCCGGCTCGCGAGCACGCCCTTAACGCCCGTGTGGACTACGACCACCAGTTCGGCAAGCATTACGGACTCAACGTAGGCTTACAGGGACGTGTGCTTTCGGGTGTGAAGAATGTGGAATACAAGGACTATTACGACATGAGCAAGGGAACCATCGACGTAGAATATCCTGCCTATACCTTATGGAAGTTATCGCTTGTACAACGCTTCGGCAAGGCCGTAAAGCTGACGGCAGCCATCGACAACCTCTTCGGATACAAACCGAAGTATTACTATCTGAACTGTCCGACAACAGACGGAGCAACGTTCCAGATTGGAATGTCGATAGATATAGACAAATTCTTCAAATAAGATAAAGACAAATTAGATACAGACAAATTATACCGAATATAATAACACAAAAAAATGAATATGAAAAATAATTGGTGGAAAGCAATAGCATCGTTTCTCGTGGTACTCTTTACCATGCCTTTGGGACATGCTCTGATGATGATAATGGAAAAGACCATGACGCCCGTGGTGCTGCACTACTCTGCCTTCCTTATGGGACTGGTGGGACTCTTCATCGTGATAACGGGTGTGTTCGTGAAGGGCGACACCAAACAGACCATTTTCGGACTGATCGGCGGACTGTTGTTCTGGACCGGTTGGGTAGAATTCCTATTCCAGTACTACGCCACCCGATGGGGCACTCAGCCCGAGATTGTGAATGGCGAGGTGGTGACCAAGCCCGAATACCTTATACTGCCTGCCTCCTTCGGCATGTGGATGATGATGATGACACTCTACATATTCTCTACCAAGAACGGATGCAACTTCATCAACTGGTGGCAGCGCCGACTGCTTGGTTCGCGCAAGAACGATATAGCCGCACGCCCAATGACCCATCACACCAGCATCGTGACATTCATGGAACTGAACATGATACTCTGGGCAAGCTATCTGCTGCTTATGTTCTGCTACGACAGCAACTTCCTTGGCGACCGCCATCCCGTCACCAGCATCGTGGCTGCAGGCTGTCTGCTTGGCAGCATATTCATCTTCAAAAAACAGCTGCGCCTGTCATCGTGGGGCGCCAATATACGCATGGCTATAGCTACGGTAGTGGTGTTTTGGGTGCCTGTAGAGGTGCTCGGCCGTCTCGACTTCTTCCATGAGTTCTGGGTTGAGCCACAAGAATATGCCACACAAATGACATGCATACTCGTAGCATTCCTGGTGCTGCTGGGATATATCGTCGTGGCAGCAAGAAAACAAAAGAGTAAAAGATAATAAAAAAAGTAAGGGATACTACAAGAGTTCCCTTACTTTTCTTTTTATATTCTGTTTTGCCACATCCGGCTGCATCAATACCGAGAGCGGACGATTGTCGCCCTCGTTGATGCTCCTTACCACGTCAAAACTCTCAGACAGTCTGCCAGTAGCATCGTCTATCATACCCGAGAGCAACCATACGGGAACATTAGCTTTTTTGCAACGTTTCAGCACGCCATGCGGCACCTTGCCCATTAAGGTCTGCTCGTCCGACTTCCCTTCGCCAGTAATGACTAAATCGGCATCCTTAATGGATGCATCGAAATCGGCAATATCAAGCATAATATCTATACCAGAATGCAGCTCGGCATTAAGATATGCAAGCAGAGCATACCCCAAACCTCCGGCTGCACCTGCCCCCGGGCTGAATGCCAAATCAGGAGTGGCACGTCCGGCATGTTCGGTCTCCTTTGCAAAAGCACGTAGCTGCTCGTCGAGCAACGCTACCTGCTTGGGCGTAGCGCCTTTTTGTGGAGCAAAGACATAGGCTGCACCATTCTTGCCAAACAGAGGATTGTTGACATCGCAAGCCACAATCATCTGGCATTTCATGTCAAGGCATCGACAATCTCTCAAAGCCTCAACCATACCACGTCCACCATCGCAGGTAGCACTACCGCCTATGCCCATTACGATTGTTTGGCAACCGCGCTTCACGGCATCTGCAATCATCTCGCCCACACCATAAGTGGTGGTAGTCATGGGGTTGCGCAGTTCGGGTGGCACAAGCGTCAGTCCACTTGCTGCCGCCATTTCCATATAGGCGGTCTTGCCATCCGCAGAAATAGCATATTCAGCCTCCACCCTATCCATGAGAGGGCCGTGCACTTCAATGGCGACACTCATTGTGGGCAACATCTGTCGCACACATTTCACCAGGCCTTCACCGCCATCGCTCAAGGGAATCAGCACAACCACGGCATCCTGCCAAACTTCACGCACGCCCTGAGCGCACGCCTCGCATGCATCCTGTGCCGAGATACATCCCTTGAAAGAATCGAAAGCCAATACTACCTTTTTCATTCTATTTTTTCTCCAGTTCCTGCAAGCTTTCCATCTTCTTCGATTCGAGAAACTCATATATGCCGCACAAGTGCTCGCGCACCCGTCCATGACCAAATTCGTACACCTTGCTTACAAGACCGTCGAGGAAGTCGCGGTCGTGGCTAACTACAATGAGCGTGCCGTCGAAGTCCTGCAGGGCTTGCTTCAGCACATCCTTAGTCTTGAGATCCAGATGGTTGGTAGGCTCGTCAAGAATGAGCAGATTGACCGGTTCGAGCAGTAGCTTGAGTATTGCTAAACGTGTGCGCTCGCCACCCGACAACACCTTCACCTTCTTGGTAGAGTCTTCGCCTCCAAACATAAAGGCACCCAACAGATCGCGTATCTTGTTGCGAATTTCTCCCTTTGCTACATCGTAAATGGTTTGAAACACCGTCAGCTCACCGTCGAGCAGCGAGGCTTGGTTCTGGGCAAAATAGCCTATCTGCACGTTATGTCCAAGCTCCAGTTTGCCCTGATTCTGCAACTGCCCCATAATGCACTTCACGAGCGTCGACTTACCCTCACCATTTCTGCCCACAAAGGCTATCTTGTCGCCACGCTCTACGGTGAGGTTAACACCGCTGAACACCGTCTTGTCGTCGAACGACATAGCAACATCGCTCATCTGTACAGGATAGGCACCGCTGCGCGGACTTGGCGGGAACTTAAGGCGCAGATGGCTTGTATCCTCCTCGTCCACTTCGACAAGCTCCAGCTTCTCAAGCATCTTCACGCGGCTCTGCACCTGGAATGTCTTTGAGTAAGTACCCTTGAATCGCTCGATGAAGTCCTTAGTCTCGGCAATCATCTTCTGCTGCTCCTCATACTTCTTCATCTGCTGCTCACGACGCTCCTTGCGCAGTTCCAGATACTGGCTGTAAGAGGTCTTGTAGTCGTAGATGCGACCCATAGTGACCTCAATGGTGCGAGTGGTGATGTTGTCAACAAACTTGCGGTCGTGGCTGATCACTACCACCGCCTTCGAGCTGTTGATGATAAAGTCTTCGAGCCAACCTATCGACTCGATGTCAAGATGGTTGGTAGGCTCGTCGAGCAGCAACACGTCAGGCGACTTGAGCAGCAGTTTGGCAAGCTCGATGCGCATACGCCAGCCACCCGAGAATTCGCTCGTGGGGCGGTTGAAATCCTCACGCTCGAATCCCAGTCCAAGCAGCGTCTTCTCCACGTCTTCCTCAAAGTGGGTCATGTCTATGGCATAGAACTTCTCCGAGAGAGTCGACACCTTCTCTATGAGCTGCATATATTCTTCGCTCTCGTAGTCGGTACGCACGGTAAGCTCATTGTTGATACGGTCTATCTCGGCCTGAATCTCGTGCAGATGGGCAAATGCCTGGCACGTCTCATCAAAGACAGTACGTCCGTCTTCGGTCATCAGGTGCTGTGGCAGATAGGCCACTACACAATCCTTAGGTGCCGAAACCGTACCACGTGTGGCCTTGCGCACGCCAGCTATAATCTTGAGCAGCGTGCTCTTGCCTGCGCCATTCTTGCCCATAAGGGCTATACGGTCCTTCTCGTTAATCTGAAAAGAAATATCCTTGAATAAGGTGGTGCCGCCAAACTCGACGGTCAGTCCATCAACTGTGATCATATCTGTTTATTAAGCTTATAGTGAAATAATGCTGCAAAATTACCTAAAATTTTTCAAATTATCCACCATATACAAGGCAAGCTACTCCACCGTTACGCTTTTTGTCAAAATTCTTGGCATGTCAACGTTCAGTCCCTTGTCCACAGCCACATAATAGGCAAGAAGTTGCAAAAGCTCAGTACTTTCGTCAAGTACTGGAGTAATCTTAGTAAAGTACTGGAGTAATCTTACCAAAGTACTGGAGTAATCTTCGTAAAGTACTGAGACGAAACATCAATAAATCCAGCAATGCGACAAAAAAACCGACTGACATTTAAGCATCAAGCCTAAAGTCAGTCGGTTTTAGTCTGTTAAATATGCGCTACGGCTTCTGCCAGCTGCTCAAGCGCCTGACAAAGAACTGAGCGTGGTGTACCCACGTTTAGTCGCATGAAACCTCGCGACACGCACTCCTTCTGGTGTAGAGGCATGGCGTAAGGGTTGAGCGCAGTATCGAAGATCTCACCATCATTGAGCGCCAATCGGGCTTTGTTGACAAAGAGGTCCTGAAGGTCGTCGTGGTTGAGACCCAACGGACGACAATCGAGCCATACGAGGAATGACGACTCTGGACGTATGAACTGGATGCCCGGAATGTGCTCCTTGAAGTAGGCTTCGGCAAAGAGGATGTTATGCTCTATATAGTCCAGCATCTGACGTCGCCACTCTTCGCCCTGGCTGAAGGCTGCTATTGTGGCAATAGGGGCAAATATGTTGGGCTCGTTGAGCTCGTTGGCCTCCATCCATCGGTAGAGCCTATGGCGAAGCCGGGGGTTGGGCACGATAGCGTAAGAGCTTACTATGCCAGCCATGTTGAATGTCTTGGTGGGAGCCTGAAACGTGATGCTTATCTCTTCGGCCTCCTTGCTGACCGTGGCAAAGGGGATGTGCTTGTGTCCGAACAAGGCAAGGTCGGCATGTATCTCGTCGCTTATCACTATCACTTTATGCTTGTGGCAGATCTGTGCCACGCGTTCAAGTGTGGGCTTGCTCCACTATATGCCTCCGGGATTATGAGGATTGCACAATACCATCATCTTGCAGCCCTTCAGAGACTGCTCCAGACTGTCGAAATCCATCTGATAGAAAGAGCCTTCAGACGACTCCTTGAGCGGACTGAGCACAACTTGGCGGTCGTTGCCTTCTATGGTCATGCGGAAGGGATGGTAAACGGGAGTCTGTATCAGAATCCTGTCGCCAGGCTGCGTCAGAGCATTTATCGCCATGCCTATGCCCTTGACCACTCCCGGCACATAGGTCATCCATTCCGTCTTGACGTTCCATCCGTGATGATCGGCAATCCATCGGCTTACGGTAGGCCAATATTCGGAGGGTTCGACAGTATAGCCTACGATAGGATGATGCAGACGACTCTTGATGGCATCAAGAATGAACGCGGGGGTCTCGAAATCCATGTCGGCCACCCATAACGCAATCAGGTCGTCGCGTCCATAACGTGCCTTGAGCACCTCGTGCTTAAGGTCGCCCGACCCGGAGCGGTCAATTATCTTGTCAAAATCGTATTTCATAAATGTTTTTCAATAATTATAGATTACGAATATAAATTTATTGTCCAAGAGCCTGTACTATATCCTCATAGAGGTCGTTGACATCTTCCAGCCCCATAGAGAGACGGATAGTTGTGTCGAACACATCCATCTTCTTTTTTTCCTCAGGAGTAAAATTGACAAAAATCGTGGAGTAAGGATGTATTGCCAACGACTTGCTGTCAAACAGATTGGTAGCCCTTCGGATTAGGCGCAGGCTGTTAAGGAAGTCGTAACACTTCTGCTCAGTCTCGAGGTCGATGGTGAGCATGGCACCGAATGGTTTCTGGAGTTGAGAGCTTCTTGATGTCTACCATCTCAAGCTGCGGATTGGTTATGTATTCGGCAAAGATGAGGCAGGCATCGTCGGCTATGGTCTTGTCGAGAAGGTCGAGGTCGGAGAAATCGGCTATCTGGACCTTTACGCCCAGTCGTGCCAGGGTTGTGGTTACGAGCGAGTAGGTGTTTCCGAAGAGGTGGTTGGACATGACAATACAGCCTGCCATCATAGATTATTGTTCGTTTGTAAAAAGAAAATTAGAAATATTGTAGTCGAATAGTGTAGATGTACATTATACGATACTTTTTCTTTATTCTTTTTACTTCTTCAACATCCTACGCGACTTTTCCTTGGCAAATGCCTGCATGTCTACAGCCACGTCGTCTTCGTCTACTATCTCCACACCAGTCATGGTCTCTATGACGTCCTCCATCGAAACCACGCCACGCAGACAGCCATACTCATCGAGGATGATAGAGATGTGCTCGCGCTTCTCCAGCATCTTCTCCCAAATCTTATATACCGAGTCGTCCTCATTGAACGAAAGTATCGGGCGCATAAGGTCGAACAGTCTAGTATCGAACTTGTCGTCCGACAATTGCTTCAGCACCACGTCCTTCAGCACATAGCCTATGATGTATTCCTTACTCTTGTCGTATACCGGTATGCGCGAGAAGTTCCAGGTCTGCTGCTCGTAAAACTCCTTTATGGTAAGGTTGACATTGGCTGTCTCTACCACTATGGATGGCGTCATCACCTCGCGCGCCTTGACTCCCGCCAGACGGATGCAGCTCTTGATTATCTTGCTTTCCGACTCACGGAAGACGCCCTCGGTCGTACCCACATCAACCATGGCCGACACCTCCTCGCGACTTACCGATGCCTGGTGGTTCTTCGGCGTGAACACTTTGGTGATGAGCTCGGAGAGCAATACCAGCGGATAGGTGACGAAGATAAGCACACGGATAATCCTGGCGGACGGCATGGCAAGCGAACGCCAGTAAGAAGCACCGATTGTCTTTGGGATGATTTCGGAAAGCACAAGTATCAGAAGAGTCAATATTGCAGAAATCACTCCAAAATATTCTTCGCCAAACAGCTTCATCGACTCCGCACCCACGCCTGCCGAACCGATAGTGTGAGCAATGGTATTGAGCGAAAGGATTGCGCCTACAGGACGGTCTACGTTGTTCTTATACTGTTTCATCAAAGAGGCAGTCTTGTTGCCTTGACTCTCCCTCATCGAGATATATGACATAGGGGTTGAAAGGAGTACCGCCTCAAGGACGGAACATAAAAAGGAAAGTGACAGAGCACCTAAAAAATATAAAATTATTAAGCCCATTAAATATATAATTCGTTTATAATAAGTTGTCTGAATAAGGGGTGCTTAGACAACCTACTATAAACGAAGGGCTTTGTGATGTACGAATAGTCGATGTTTCATATTCGACACAAAGATATCAATTTTGTTGTAATCTTACAGTTTTAGCTGTCAGATATTGCAAACTTTAACTAAAAAGTATTGTTTTTTATGTTGTGTTTGCAACTTTAAAAATTAGTATTTATCCAATATCTCTTTTGCCTTTTTCTTTTTCGCTTGCTTTCTTGCTTTGATAATTCCTCCTGCATTTATGGAATAAGGTTCTGTATCATAATCTCTTACGAATACTTGGGTACCGGTTTTGGGGTCGGCTATAGATTCTATCAACGATTCTTTTGCTACTTCCTTTGTTACTCTGCATGATGTCAGGCAGAATAAGAATGACATTATCAGCATGAGCGGTAATACAGCCCATGGTTTGGATATACTGACAAACTGTTTCATTGCTTTATATTTTTGTTATATGAACAGTTCATTCTCTTTCCTCTCGCTACATAGAGGCTTGAGATGTGCGGTAAGGAAGCTTAAGCGCTCACCGATGCCTCTTGCTTGAGTTGGGCAAACAGAAACACATCGCATGCAACCGATACAAAGTTCCTGGTTGACAGCTTTGAGGTTGTCGAAAGAAATTGCTCCCGTAGGGCATTCGCTAGCACAAGCCCCACATTCAGCACAACCATCATTTGCTGTAGGATAAGGACCAGAGCAACCTTGTTTGTATGGTCGGTTTCCTGGTAAAGCGAGAGGTTCGAAAGACCGAGTATCGTTTACCTTGTTAATTATATCCAAACCGAACGACGCCAAAACCTTTGCGTCCTCATCGTCAGGTCTGCCAGTACCATACATTCTGCAAATACTATGCTCGGCAATGGCTGCTACAGCAGCTATCACCTGAAAGCCAATTTCTGTTGCCACATCCTGCATTTCAAGTAAGGCATCCTCGTATGCCCTATTACCATATACTGCAACAATAACACACTTTGCCCCGTTCGCCTTAACGCCTTTCAGTCTTTCAACAGCCAGGGCTGGCACACGACCAGCATATACGGGCATGGAAATCACTACCAAGTCATCAACATTAATGCTTGGATATTTCAAATTCTCCTGCTTTATACAAAGTTCTGTAATAAAGCTCTCTACATCGAAAGCTTTGCATATTGATTCGCTCACACGACGAGTTCCGCCTGTCGGGCTGAAAGTTAATTGATGTATATTCATAATGATTGTTCTATTTTTAATGTTTAATAAATGGCATTCATCTTGCCTCAATCTCCAACAGCATTCTCTTTGCCTCCAGTCCTCCTGCATATCCCGTTAGTGAGCGGTTGCTGCCTATGACGCGATGGCATGGGATGAGGATGCTGATGCCGTTGGCTCCTATGGCTCCTGCCACAGCTCTTACGGCATCAGAATGGCCTATATCTGTAGCTATTTGCTTGTAACTTTTTGTAGCTCCGTGTGGGATATTGAGCAAAGCATTCCACACCTGTAGCTGGAAGTCAGTACCCACGGGATGCAACGGAACGCTGAGCGTCTTGCGATTGCCAGCAAAGTATTCATCAAGTTGTCTTTGGGTTTCACTCAAGACTGGGGATATCTCTATCTTGAGTTCGGCATTCAGATACCTTGTAAGACGATGCATGTTGCGTTCAGCACATGGATTATTGGTCCAATCGCAAAGACACAACTCTTCGCCAACCGAAGCCAATACCAGCTCCCCACATGGCGAGTGGTAATATTGGAGATTTATCGTATATTTATCGTTCTTCATATCTGTCGTTCAATCCATGCCATAAGTACAGCTACGGCATACTGCTGTTCGGCTTGTGTCAGCTGTCTGCCAGCAGGTATGTGGTGCCACTTACTGAAGCATCCGCGGCAACAACAGCCCGTGGCATGCTGGGCTATGAATACGGGATGGCCTCGTATGGGAGTCTGCTTGCCGTCGTTGGGAATAACGGCAGGAGCAAGTCTTCGGGCTACGAAGTCCTCAGCATGCTGGCGTATAGTAGCCAAGCCCTTTGAGGATATATATTCCTTGTCCTTCGCAGAGAGACGGAAACGGCTCCGGAAGGAGGACTTGGAAAGCCTCGCAAACAGATCTGTAAGGTCGTAATCCCTGCTTGCAGAGGGGGGCTGAGCTTCATTTGCAAAAGGGGGCTGAACCTCATTTGCAGAAGGAGCCTGCTCTTTGCTACCATTCGGTATGGAGTGCCTTGGAAATTCCTCTTCCTCCTCAGGAAACAAATTCAACTCTACGTATTTCATAGGTTATGGTTGTGCTTGCATAATAAAGAACTCGTTACATCTCCCCCACTCTGGGGACACGCAACGAGTTCCTGTTATTTATTGGTATTCAACCTGCGAAAGTTCCGCTTACTGGTGCTGCTCTCTAAGCAGATCGTTAACGGTCTTAACGGGGTTGAATGTGCTTACGGGCACTTCTACGAAGATTGTGCTCCAGTCGCTCATGGCTCCATTCCACAAGCCCGGCAACTCAAGAGCCTTGAGTTCCTTGCCGTTCTTGCTCTTAGAGCTGATGAAGCCCGTGTTGTGGTCGACATGCTTGAGGAGGTCGAAGCGATTGCCCTTGTAGTCCTTTGTAGCGCACACGAGGTCAACAGGGTTGAAGTGGGTACCGTTCTTGAACATGGCAACATACTCGGCATTATTGGTGTCAATCTGGCTCGACTCCAATATCTGAAGGCTAACTGTTCCGTCGGCATTGTAGCATACGAACGGACCGCCACCAGGCTCGCCAACGTTCTTAACCACTCCACATACGCGCATCGGGCGGTTGAGCTTGTTCTTGAGATATATTACGAGTTCGGCATCCTCCAGTTCCTTAATATCGTGCTTGCGGCAGTAGAGATCCTGCTGCACGAAGCGGATTATCTCCTCAATCTGGGCGTGGCTGTAAGAGCCCGACTCGAGTATGCGCAGATATTCAAATGCCTTCTTTTGTGTGTCAACGAGTATGCCTGCCAATACCTTCTTATATAATACTGTATCAGCCTTGATACGGTCGGGCACCACGTTGTCGATGTTCTTGATGAACACTACGTCAGCATCAATATCGTTGAGATTCTCGATGAGTGCGCCATGACCGCCCGGACGGAACAACAGAGAGCCGTCTTCGTTACGGAACGGAGTATTGTCGGGATTGGCTGCGATGGTGTCGGTACTTGGCTTCTGCTCAGAGAAACTTACGTTAAGACGAATGTTATAGAGTTTCTCAAACGACTCAAGTTTCTCGGCAACCTTGCTCTTGAACAGTTCGAGATGCTCGTGCGAAACTGTAAAGTGGATGTTGGCCTCGCCATCAGAGCTGGCATAGAGCGCAGCCTCAACAAGATGCTCCTCCATAGGAGTGCGCGGACCTTCCTCGTAGTTATGGAAGAGCAGCAAGCCCTTGGGCAGCTGTCCGTAGTTAAGGCCCTTGACTTCGAGCAGATTGGCTACTACGTCCTTGTAGCGTCCTGCCTCAATCAGCTTGCATACGCTAAGTCCGGTATTGACCTTGCACTTGGCACACAACTCCTTCTTGAAAGCAAACTTCTTGATATTGTCAAAGAACTGCTTCTCAAAGTCAGTTGTAGGAACGTCGTAGTCTGCCGAGAGAAATGCAAAGAGATTCTTGAACATACGACTGGCGGCTCCGCTGGCAGGCACAAACTTCACAATCTTGTGACCCTCCTCGAGATACTGCTTCCAGTCGGCTACGTACTTGTCGCGCTGAGCCTCATCAGGAGCAATAATGCCATGGCCTATAGCTGCTGCAGCCTCAATGCGCAAGAAGGGGAATCCTGCCTTTATCTGTTCGAGCTGATGCTCCACTTGCTGTTGTGTAATTCCACGTTGCTGGATCTGGTTTAAATCGTTTGTAGATAACATAATATTTTGACTTTTAGGTTTTGAAAATGTCATGTAAGGTTAGTAAGTGTTGTTCGTGGCGACATCTTACTATGTACAAATGTAAATACTTTTTTGCTAAATAGGAAATTTTCTACCATTTTTTTGTATCTTTGCCTTGTAATTAACATCAAAAGGGGTGAATTATGGAAGAAAAATTCAAGTTTACGACTGAAGAGTTGGCCGAACTGCAGAGAATAGCCACTCACTTGAAGACCACTATGGGAGACACGCTTGAGCCTGACGACGAGAATTATCTTCGTCAGCAACTGGAAAAAGAAATCAGCGACAACAAGATAAAAAGGGATGTATTCGGACTGAACCCTATATTGCTGAGTTTTCAGACTGCAGAGTTGGAGCTGGCCGAAATCGGTATGAAGCGCGAGTGTGTTCTGGCTATACTTCTATACAACAGCATCATCAACGGTATTCTGACTCTGGAAGAGGTTGAAAAAAAGTTCGGTCATAGCGTAGCGCAGATTATTCACGGGCTGGTGCGCATACACGAGCTGTACCAGCGTACGCCTATCATCGAGAGCGAGAACTTCCGCAATCTGCTGTTGTCATTTGCCGAAGACATGCGAGTGATTCTGATTATGATAACTGACCGCGTCAACCTGATGCGACAGATACGCGACACACCCAATAAGGAGGCACAAAGCCGTGTGGCGGAGGAGGCAAGCTACCTGTACGCTCCACTGGCTCACAAACTGGGTCTGTATAAGCTGAAAAGCGAACTGGAGGACCTGAGTCTGAAATATCTGGAGCACGATGCCTACTATATGATTAAGGACAAGCTGAACGCCACAAAGCGTTCGCGCGACGCATATATAGAGAAGTTCATACAGCCTATCGACGACAAGCTGAAGCAGATGGGTATCAAATGCCATATCAAGGGCCGCACCAAGAGCATACACTCCATATGGCAGAAGATGAAGAAGCAACAATGTGGTTTTGAGGGCATTTACGACCTATTCGCCATACGCATCATCATCGACTCGCCTATCGACCAGGAGAAGATGCTGTGCTGGCAGACATACTCGCTCATCACTGATATGTATCAGCCTAACCCTAAACGTCTGCGCGACTGGCTATCGGTGCCAAAATCGAACGGCTACGAGAGTCTGCACATCACGGTACTTGGTCCAGAGAACAAGTGGGTGGAGGTGCAAATCAGAACAGAACGCATGGACGAGATTGCCGAGAGAGGTCTGGCTGCTCACTGGCGATACAAGGGCATCAAGGGTGAATCGGGACTGGACGAGTGGCTGGGCAACATACGCTCGGCGCTTGAGAGCAACGACAATCTGCAGCTGATGGATCAGTTCAAGATGGATCTATATGAGGATGAGGTGTTTGTGTTCACTCCGAAGGGTGACTTGATAAAATTTCCCAAGGGTGCCACAATTCTCGACTTTGCCTACCGCATCCATTCGGGTGTGGGCAACAAGTGTGTGGGCGGCAGAATCAACGGAAGAAATGTGCCGATACGCGAACAACTGCATTCGGGCGACACCGTAGAGATTCAGACGCAAAACAACCAGTCGCCTAAACAAGACTGGCTCAACATTGTACAGACGGGCAAGGCTAAAGCCAAGATAAGACAGGCAATAAAGGAACTGCAGGTAAAGAACGGACTATATGCCAAGGAGATTCTGGAGCGCAAGTTCAGAAACCGCAAGATAGAGATGGAAGATGCCTTAATGTCACATCTGATAAAGAAGATGGGATTCAAGGAGATGTCTGACTTCTACCGCCAGCTTGTTGACGAGAAAATAGATGCAAACGACGTTATCGACCAGTATGTGGAATATCGCGACCATGAGGCAGGACTGAAGACTTCGGGCGTAGTACGCTCGGCAGGCGAGTACAATTTCGAAAGCCAGCAAGACTTGCAGATGAAGCGTCTTGCAGGCAACGATGACGAGCTGGTAATCGACCAAAACCTGAAGGGACTGGACTACTCGCTGGCTAAGTGCTGCCGTCCTATTTACGGCGACCCGATATTCGGATTTGTTACGGTAAACGGCGGTATAAAAATACATAGCAAGGGGTGTCCTAATGCGCCTGAGCTACGCAAACGTTTCGGCTACCGTATAGTGAAGGCACGTTGGAGCGGCAAGGGTGCGTCACAATACAACATCACACTTCGTATTGTAGGCAACGACGACTTGGGTATTGTCAACAACATTACAAGCATCATATCAAAGGAAGAGAAAATTGTGATGAAGTCGATAAATATCGACAGCCACGACGGACTGTTCAGCGGCAACCTTGACGTACTTGTAGAAGATACTGGCAAACTTGAGTCGCTACTGAAGAAACTACGCACAGTAAGAGGCGTAAAGTCGGTAGTGAGATTGTAAAAAAAGAGAATTGAGGGTTAAGAGTTGAGAATTGAGATTTATGATTACTTTGATAAACATATAAATAAAATGTTATCATAAGAACAAATCATAACTTTCAATTCTCAACTCTCAACCCTCAACTTTTTTATTTTTCAGACTTAGATTGTCTAATCATGTCAATGAAGTATTCGTGTATACGTGTGTCGTCATTCAGCTCGGGGTGAAACGCTGTAACGAGTTGTGCGCCCTGACGGGCGGCTACAATATGTCCACCAACAGTGGCAAGTGTCTTGGCATCGGCCGACACACCGTTGATGTAAGGCGCGCGAATGAACGTCATTGGCACATCGTCGCCAACTCCCTCAAAATGGGCCTCGGTATAAAAACTGCCGAGCTGACGGCCATAGGCATTACGGCGCACGTCAATATCCATTGTCGAGAGACGATTGGCAGGCTCGCCATCCTGTGTCTTGGCAAGCATGATAAGTCCGGCACAAGTTCCGAAGACAGGCAATCCGCTCTTGATGGCTTCAGCCACCGGAGCGTAGAGTCCGAGGTCGCGCAAGAGTTTTATCTGTACTGTACTCTCGCCACCAGGAATAATTAGTCCGTCCTTAGGCTGCTCCCAATCGCGCAGCTGGCGCACTTCGAATGTCTCAACGCCAAGGCGCGCGAGCATTTTCTCATGCTCGATAAACGCGCCCTGGAGAGCTAAAATGGCTACTCTCATAATACTTATTATTTGCCTCTTTCAGCCATGAGAACCTGAATCTCCTGCTCGTTAATGCCTACCATGGCCTCGCCCAAGTCCTCAGAGAGTTCAGCAAGCTTCTTTGCATCATTGAAGTTAGTAACAGCCTGAACAATAGCCTTAGCACGCTTTGCAGGGTCACCACTCTTGAAGATACCAGAACCTACGAATACGCCCTCTGCTCCGAGCTGCATCATGAGAGCTGCATCGGCAGGTGTAGCTACACCACCAGCGGCAAAGTTAACTACCGGCAACTTGCCATTCTCGTGTACATACTTAACGAGATCGTAAGGAACCTGCAACTGCTTGGCTGCCTCGTAAAGCTCATCCTCAGACATTGAGACGAGACGACGAATCTCGCTCTGCATCATGCGCATGTGGCGCACTGCCTGAACAATGTCGCCAGTGCCCGGCTCGCCCTTTGTACGAATCATTGTAGCACCTTCGGCAATACGGCGCAAAGCCTCGCCAAGATTTCTTGCACCACAAACGAAAGGTACATCAAACTTGTTCTTGTCGATGTGGTAAACATCATCGGCCGGTGAGAGCACCTCGCTCTCGTCAATATAGTCAATCTCAATGGCCTGCAGAATCTGTGCCTCAGCGAAATGACCGATACGACACTTGGCCATTACCGGGATTGAAACAGCTTCCTGAATGCCCTTGATCATCTTGGGGTCACTCATGCGTGAAACACCACCAGCAGCGCGGATATCTGCGGGAATGCGCTCCAATGCCATAACGGCACATGCTCCAGCTTCCTGTGCAATACGAGCCTGCTCGGGAGTTGTAACGTCCATAATTACACCGCCCTTAAGCATCTGAGCAAGGTTGCGGTTTAGTGTTTGTCTGTTTTCTGTCATGATTTAAATTTTATTGTTAATAAAAGATCTTCCTTATGGTAATTGCTTTTACTATGATATATTACTATAATATTTATCTCTCTTGGTTGTCGCAACTGTACTACTGCACAATCTTGAATCTTACACGGAAGGCTTTCGCCATCTCGTCCCAGTTGGTGCCCAACATTACGAACTTGCCAATTTGAGCCGTAGAGCGGACATGCTTTCCGATACACGGACACACGTCGTAATCGCCGATGCGAACAAGACGAATCTGCTCTGATGCATCGTCTGGCAAACGGTCAATCTGAACATCAGCAGGGATGTGGTCGCGGTCTACCACCTCATAGGTTACGGGGAGGTCTTCGGCAATAAGTTCGTTCATACGGTCCTCTATCAGTTTTTCCTCCTTGCGTGAGGGTTTGTGGTCGAGAATGAACGTCATCTTGCTCTTCTTGCGTTCGATGTGGGTGTTTGACGAACGCTCACATCCGAACAGCCTTATCATGGTCTGATTGAGCAGATGCTCGGCTGTATGTGCAGGCGGAAATTCCTCCTTGTTGTGCTCGTTGAATATTGGTTCTTTATCCATAACCAGATTGAATTTGAATATTCTACAGTTGTGCGCCTCAACACCAACGTCAATGAAGTTCTGGCTTTTGAGCAGCGCCATAAGAGGTGCACCTCCAAGCATGTCATCGGCAGTAATATCGTCGTGAGGGATATTGAGGAAGTCGAAAGCGTGCGTTGGGATATTAACTCTACACTCCATACGCTCGTCAGCGAAGTTGGCCACTACGAATAGCATTTCATTGCCAGCTTTGCGCAAGAATGCATACTGACGTTGTGCAAGATGCTCGTTGACATACATAAGGTCGAAGAAATCGCCCTCGCCTATAGCCTGTTCCGTAGCTGCAATGTTGAGTACCTTGTCGTAAAGTGACGCTAAAGTCTTTTCGTCGTCTGTGAGCGAATGACTGACGTGTGCACGATAGAGCGAAGGTACCGTCCAGTAGTCGAATATTGTAGTACGTCCGTCGCGTCCGCTGAATCCTTCTTGATCCATTCCACGCTCACCATACTCCTGTCCGGCGTATATCATGAACGGATTGCTACGCATCAGTGCATTAACGACAAATGCCGGATAGGCTCTGAATGGGTCACCTGCAAAAAAGTCACTCGCTATGCGCTGCTCATCGTGATTTTCGAGGAAGTAGAGCATGTGACTGCTTATGCCGTCCACCCATTGCCATGCAGTAGTAATCTGCGATGTTGGGCAATTGTCGCATACAACAGAACGCATTGTGTCGTACATGCCCACCTTATCATATAGGTAGTCCATGCCCGCATCAACATAGCGGTTGTAGTCGAGCGGATTATATACCTCGGCCACGAAGATTATCTCTGGATAAGCCTTCTTAACCTTGGCTATAGCCCAGTGCCAAAATGCGGGAGGCACCATCTCGGCCATATCACAACGGAAACCGTCAACACCCTTGGCTGCCCAATACATCAATATAGCGGTCATCTTGACCCATGTGTCGGGCATTGGTGCAAAGTGCTCAGAGCGTCCACCAGCATCGAGATAGTCAACACCATAGTTGAGTTTGACAGTCTCATACCAGTCGTTCACACAGGGCGAAGCATCGAAGTGGTCATTGCCTGTAGCCTTGGCAGGAAACTCGCTATACGGTTCTGCCTCACCAGCATAGGTATCAATATGTGGTTTGAACGGAGTGCCTGGACAATAGTAAAAATTATTGGCAGCAGAAAAACCCATCGACGTGTCGTCATCCTCGCCAAGGCCATGCACTCCTTCGGGCTTGGCCGTAGAGTGATATTGACGAGCCACGTGGTTTGGCACAAAATCGATTATTACCTTCAATCCGGCACGATGGCTGCGGTTGAGCAGTTGTTCAAACTCCTGCATACGATTGTTGACATCGTCGGCCAAATCAGGGTCGATGTCGTAGTAATCAACAATAGCATATGGAGAGCCCGCCTTGCCCTTGACGATGGCTGGATGCTGGCTTGGAATGTCGTATTGGGTATAGTCGGTTGTGGTGGCGTGGCGTATTACGCCCGTATACCACACGTGTGAGTAGCCCTTGGCACGCAAGCCATGCAGCAGTTCATCGGTAAAGAAGCTCATCTTGCCCGATCCGTTTTCGGCAATCGTGCCTCCAGGCTTGCAGCCATTGGAGCGATTGCCGAAAAGGCGGGTGAATATCTGATAGATTATTATCTTCTGTCGTCCCATAAGTATTTAGGCGATACCGTGAGCGCTGACATTCTTGTCGATACGTCCAATCATACCCTGCAAAGCCTTGCCCGGGCCACACTCTGTAAAGTCGTCGGCACCGTCCTTAATCATATTCTGCACACTTGTTGTCCAACGAACGCTGCTTGTAAGCTGTGCTATAAGGTTAGCCTTGATTTCTGCAGGGTCAGTATGAGGCATACCGTCTACATTCTGGTAGACCGGACACTTAGGAGTATTAACTTCAACAGCCTTGATAGCCTCCTCAAGTTCCTCCTTGGCAGGCTGCATAAGGGGCGAGTGGAATGCTCCGCCCACCTTGAGAGGAAGGGCACGCTTGGCACCTGCAGCCTTAAGCTTCTCACAAGCAGCATTGATAGCGTCGATATTTCCACTGATTACGAGCTGACCTGGGCAGTTATAGTTAGCAGCTACAACGACGTTGCCGTCAGCGCTCGACTCCTTGCAAATTTCTTCTATCTTCTCGTCGGGCAAACCGATTACAGCAGCCATAGTGCCAGGAGCAGCCTCGCATGCCTTCTGCATAGCCATAGCACGGGCAGCAACGAGCTTTACACCATCCTCAAATGAGAGTGCGCCTGCAGCAACAAGTGCAGAGAACTCACCCAAAGAGTGGCCTGCCACCATTGCAGGAGCGAAGTCATCGCCAAGACAGATAGCCGAAATAACACTATGCAAGAATACTGCAGGCTGTGTCACCTTGGTCTGCTTCAACTCGTCGTCGGTACCGGCAAACATGATGTCTGTAATACGGAATCCGAGGATTTCGTTGGCCTTTTCGAAGAGCTCTTTAGCTGTCTCATTGTTGTCGTAGAGGTCCTTACCCATACCTACAAACTGCGATCCCTGTCCGGGGAAAACAAATGCTTTCATATTCTTATATTATTATTCTATATTTATTATTTATATCTTTCTTTAATTACTGCATTGCCTATAGGCAACGCAACAACACAAATGCAAAGGTACAAAAATTTATGTCAAAACCTAAAACTCTTTGATGTTTTATTACTGAAAAGCAGTAACTTTGCAATTACATCATAAAATAATTGCGTAAAGTACAAAACCAAGCAAATAACAACCAAAAATCACATGAATATTCTTAAGAGAACGGCTTATATACTCGTAATGTGCTTCATTTTCGGCTCTCCAACAGCCATGGCACAAATGAAATGGAACTCAGCCTACAAAGCATATGTCGACCAATACAAGGATTTGGCTATAGAACAGATGCTGCGCTATAACATTCCTGCCAGTATCACTCTTGCACAAGGACTGCTTGAAAGCGCAGCAGGACGCAGCGACTTGACGCGCGCAGGTAACAATCACTTCGGCATTAAGTGCCACGGATGGACAGGAAGACGTGTCTATCACGACGACGACGCACGCGGTGAATGCTTCCGTGCCTACGACAATGCACGGCAAAGCTATGAGGACCATAGCCGTTTTCTGGCAAAACAGTCGCGTTATGCCAGACTTTTTGACTATAAGCGTACCGACTATCGCTCGTGGGCACGTGGATTGAAGGCGTGCGGATATGCAACAAACCCTCAGTATGCAACAAAGCTTATACAGATAATCGAGTTGTACGGCCTCAGTCGTTATGACCGCGCCACTTCGTTCGACCGCTTTATGGCGCGCCACGCATCAACCGACAAGCCTGCACCTGACGGTTCTATACATGTAATAAAATTCTACAACAAGAACTATTATGTCATAGCAAAGACAGGCGACACTTTCGCAGAACTGTCTCGTGAGATGGGCATTTCAGCACGCAAATTGGCTCGTTATAACGAACGTGGCAAAAAGGACGTGCTCGTAAATGGTGACGTCATTTATCTAAAGAAGAAACAAAAACGTGCCGAGAAACAATTCCGCCGTACACCACACATCGTAAGAGCAGGCGAAAGCATGTACTCTATAGCCCAATTGTACGGCATCAGACTGAAGAGTCTGTACAAGATGAATCATTTGCAGCCCGATTATGAAATTCAGGTGGGCGACCGTCTGAGAGTACGCTAAAAAATACGCTAAAAAAATGTGGTAAGGTAACTTCTACCCTACCACATTAAATCTTGCAAACTTAAGCAACAATGTCTTCACTCCAGCATTGTCAAATTCAACTGTTGCCTTCTCATTTTCACCACTTCCCTCGACACTAACCACGCGTCCTAATCCGAAACGCTGATGTTCGATTCGAGCGCCAATTGAGATAGTTTGTTTAGAAGATATTTCCGAAGACCTTGCAGCTTCTATCCCCCTCGTAAGCACCGCATTTTTCTGAGCACTCAACCTACGGAATCTTGCCAAATCCGGTATTGGATTTGGCGAGCTACCAATATTCCTCTCCTCAAATTTGCTACGGTCTGAAGCAAGTCGTCCATTCACTTTCATCCATTGCGGATCAATCTCACGCAAGAAACGACTCGGCTCGTTAAACAACATATTGCCATATTGATAACGACTCTTAGCACAAGATAGCAGACATCGCTTCTCGGCACGTGTAATGGCCACATAGAACAAACGGCGTTCTTCTTCCAGCTCGCGCGGGAATTCACAAGCCCTCGGACTGGGAAACAAATTTTCCTCAACACCAACCACAAAGACAGTGTCAAATTCAAGTCCCTTAGAGGCATGTATGGTCATAAGCGACACCATGGCACGTTCATCTTTATCCGTATCGCGATCAGCATCAGTTATAAGAGCCACCTCTTGCAAGAAACGATCTATATATATTTCATCGGCATGGTCCTCTTCACGCTTAGAATCGACAAAGTCATGGAGTCCGGAGAGAAATTCCTCTACATTGTCACGCCTGTCCTGAGCATCATCATCGCCACCCGAAAAAATTTCAGCAGCAAGTCCCGTCTGTTCTATTATAAGTCGTCCAAGAGCATAAGCATCAGTCTGCTTGTTTTGGTCGATATAGGTCTGAATCATGTCGTGAAACGCCACTATACGGCGAGCTGCAGCTGCACTTACTTCTGGTGCGAAAGTAGTAGGACTTGAAACTACAGTCCACAGACCCTTGTCGTAGCGACGTGCTGCAACTATAAGCTTGTCCACTGATGTAGCCCCAATGCCACGTTTGGGATAGTTGATGATACGCTTTAATGCTTCCTCATCATTAGGATTGGCAACAAGTCGGAAATAAGCGATTATGTCCTTTATCTCCTTACGCTGATAGAAACTCATTCCACCATATATGCGGTAAGGAGTTCCCTGCCTACGCAACTCATCCTCAAATATACGGCTCTGAGCATTGGTACGATAGAGAATGGCAAATCCTCCATACGGTACATGCTCACGATTGTGCAGTCGACGAATTTCGTTGGCCACTATAGCTGCCTCCTCCTTGTCACTATAAGCAATATTAAGCGCAACCTTATCACCCTCAGGATTTTCGCTAAACACCGTCTTCTCTATCTGACGTCGATTGTGGTGGATAATACAATTGGCTGCTCCTACAATATTCTGCGTACTACGATAATTCTGCTCAAGCTTAAAGAGTCGGGAATCTTTATACAGACGTTGAAAGTTCAGAATATTGTCGATATTGGCTCCACGGAAAGCATAAATACTCTGTGCATCATCTCCCACCACACAAATCCGGCTATTCTCACGTGTAAGAAGTGTGACAATACACTGCTGAGCATAGTTGGTATCCTGATACTCATCAACAAGTATATAAGCAAACCTCTCAGCATACTTGCGACACACTTCGGGATGATTACGGAAAAGAATGTAAGTGAAGAGAAGCATGTCGTCAAAATCGACAGCATTAGCCATCAAGCATCGTTGGGCGTAGATACGATATATGTCGCCTATCCGTGGCATCTTAGAACGCAAATCACGTTCTTGCAGCTGTAGATCAGAAATATAAGCATCAGGAGTGATAAGATTGTTTTTGGCCATTCCAATACGAGAAAGTACAGCCGACGATTTGTACACCTTGTCGTCAAGTTGCATTTCCTTAATGATAGAACCAACGAGAGCACGCGAATCGGAATCGTCATAAATAGTAAAGTTTGACCTCAACCCTATCGCCTCAGCCTCAACGCGCAGTATGCGCAAGAATACGGAATGAAATGTTCCCATATTCAGATAACGAGCCTGATCCGGACCGACCAACTGAGCTATACGGTCTTTCATCTCACGCGCAGCCTTATTCGTAAAGGTCAAAGCAAGAATATTCCACGGATTCATGCCACGACTCAGCAGATAAGCAATCTTGTAGGTAAGGACACGCGTCTTGCCCGATCCGGCACCAGCTATGACAAGTTGAGCTCCGTCAATGTATTCAACGGCAGCACGTTGGTTGGGGTTGAGCGATGAAAGAAGATTTTCCACTTGCTTGATTATGTTATTAATTGATTATCGTAAAGTTATCTAATACGGTTTGAAAAGTTATCTAATACGGTTCGTAAAGTTATCAAAAGCGTATCAAGAAATTATCGACGACGATGATAAACTCCACCAGATGTTGTAGTAGGGTCGTAATCCTCACCTTCGCGCGGAAATGATGGAATAAACTTCATTTGATATTCAATACTACCGCGACGAGCTCGCATATAGGCACTTGGATTGCTACTGTCAAACTTGCGTGGATTGGGCAGTGTTGCAGCAATAAGAGCACACTCCGAACGAGTGAGTTCGGATGCCGTCTTACCAAAATGATATTTTGCTACAGCTTCAGCTCCGTATATACCATCACCCATCTCTATTGAGTTCAGATATACTTCCATGATACGCTGCTTACTCCAAAGCATCTCTATAAGCGCAGTAAAATAAACCTCAAAACCCTTACGCGTCCAACTACGACCAGGCCATAGAAAAACATTCTTAGCCGTTTGTTGAGATATGGTGCTGGCTCCGAGTTTGCGTCCTGCACCACGAGCATTACGTTTGGCAGCCTTCTGAATTGCGCCGAAGTCGAATCCGTGATGAATAAGGAAGCGTTGGTCTTCGCTCGCCATTACAGCCACAGGAAGATGACGTGAGATTTCATCAAGCGACTTCCAACTATGATGCATAGTTATCGATTTGCCCTCGCCTACCTGCTGCACACAACGTATTACCATCAACGGCGTAATGTATACCGGTACAAAACGATAGACTACAACTGCAAGAATAGTTGAGCCGAAGAAAAGGGCTGCCGCCCAACGTATAATCTTTGATATAATACCAAATTTCATATATTCATATACACACAACAATCGTCTGAGTGAAGTATAATCTTACACACAGACGATTGTCTATCAGTTGTTTACAACAAATTATTTAAGTGTTCCTGCATTGGCTGCATCTACCATAGCCTGACTTGCATAGAGATAAACCTCTACACACGGTTCTGAGTACGTCCTGCCTGAGTTGAATTATCTGCAACTGGCTCTGAACTACCCTTACCTGCTATGTTCTTGAACTGTGATGTAGAAACTCCACAACTCTGCAGATAATTTGCTACACTTTGTGCACGTCTGTTGCTAAGAGGAATATTAATACCGTCGTTACCAGTACTATCGGTATGACCATAGATATCAACCGAGAGCAAGTTATTCTCCTTCAATGTATTAGAAAATTTAGCCAAAGCATTCTTTGAAGCCGCATTGAGGTCAGCCTTGTTTGTTGCGAAAAGAATACCAGAGTCAAATGTCACCTTAACAGCCTCAAGACCATTGCTATCAGTAACCTTCTCTACCTTAGCATTCTCTATCTGCTTGGCCTGCTCAGCCACCTTGTCCATATGACGACCGATTAAAGCTCCGGTACCAGCACCTACTGCACCACCAATTGCCGCACCAACAGCTGTATTGCCTGCAAGTTTACCGATAATACCACCAATAATAGCACCACCACCGGCACCAATAAGCGAACCTGTACCCTGTTTTGTGTTGCAACTTACTACAGCAAGCATACCCATTGCTATTGTTGCTCCTTTTAACTTGTTCATTTTCTTCTATATTTTAGTGTTAAAAATATGAATTATGCGCCACACGACGCATTTTATAATTGCAAAGATAGTTGTTTTTTCGATAGTGTGACAATATTACAACATTTTTTTGTATTTTTGCACTGCAAATTAAGAATTTAATTAGAAATTAAAATTATATCACACAAACAATGGCAAAAGAATTAAAACATCTGACAAAACGCTCAGAGAACTACAGCCAGTGGTACAACGACATCGTTGCCAAGGCTGACCTCGCAGAGCAGTCAGCCGTACGCGGATGTATGGTCATCAAGCCTTACGGCTACGCTATTTGGGAGAAAATGCAGCACCAGCTCGACCTCATGTTCAAGGAGACCGGAGCACAAAATGCTTATTTCCCATTGCTTATCCCGAAATCTTTCTTCAGCCGTGAGGCAGAGCACGTAGAAGGTTTCGCTAAGGAATGCGCCGTAGTGACTCACTATCGTCTGCGTGTCAACGATGACAAGACGGGGATTGAGGTAGATCCGGGCGCCAAGCTTGAGGAAGAACTTATCGTTCGCCCAACATCCGAGACCATCATTTGGAACACATACAAGAACTGGATACACTCTTACCGCGACCTTCCATTGATGTGCAACCAGTGGTGCAACGTTATGCGTTGGGAGATGCGTACACGTCCATTCTTGCGCACATCAGAATTCCTCTGGCAGGAAGGCCACACAGCTCACGCTACACGCGAGGAGGCAGAGGCTGAAGCACAGAAGATGCTGCATGTTTACGCCGACTTCGCCGAGAAATGGATGGCTGTACCTGTAGTTCAGGGTGTGAAGAGCGAGACCGAACGTTTCGCTGGTGCTTTGAACACCTATACTATCGAGGCTATGATGCAGGACGGCAAGGCTCTGCAGAGTGGTACATCTCATTTCCTTGGACAGAACTTTGCCAAGGCATTCGACGTTACATTCCTCAACAAGGACAACAAGCCTGAGTATGTATGGGCCACTTCATGGGGCGTATCTACACGTCTTATCGGCGCCCTTATCATGACTCACTCTGACGACAACGGCCTTGTATTGCCTCCGAAGCTCGCCCCGATACAGGTGGTTATCATCCCCGTTACAAAGAATGCCGAGCAGCTCAACGCCGTAACCGAGAAGCTCACACCTATCATCAACGAACTGCGCTCGAAGGGTGTCAGCGTGAAGTATGACGATGCCGACAACAAGCGTCCGGGCTTCAAGTTTGCTGATTACGAGCTGAAAGGCGTGCCCGTACGTCTTGTACTCGGAGCACGCGACCTTGAGGAAGGAACTATCGAAGTTATGCGCCGTGATACTCTTGAGAAGGAATCACGTCCTATTGAAGGTATTGCCGAATACGTTGAGAACTTGCTCGATGAGATTCAGGACAACATATTCAAGAAAGCTCTCGACTATCGTAATGCCCACATCTACGAGTGCGACAACTACGAGGAATTCAAGGAGCGCGTCAAGGATGGCGGATTCTTCCTCTGCCACTGGGATGGCACAGCAGAGACTGAGGCCAAGATTAAGGAGGACACACAGGCAACAATACGCTGCGTGCCGTTTATGTTCGAACAAACACCAGGCGTGGACATGGTATCGGGTAAGCCCGCTACACAGCGCGTCATTATAGCTCGCAGCTATTAATAACGCATAAATGAGAGGCTATGGTCTCGAACCATAGCCTCTCATCAATATTGTTGCCTAAGAAAAAACAAAGACATTATTAATTAATATACTAATTTAAACATCACTCAAAACAATGGATTGGATAATCAACTTATTCACAAACACCGAGTCCATTGCCCACATCGCCCTACTCTATGCCGTGGTAATTGCCGTTGGTATTCTGTTGGGAAAGATTAAAATTGGCGGCATCTCACTCGGAGTGACGTTTGTGCTCTTTGCCGGTATCGTGGCAGGACACATCGGGTTTACTGGTCCGACCAACATCTTGAGCTTCATTCAGGACTTCGGACTTATTCTGTTCGTATTCTGTATCGGTCTTCAGGTTGGTCCGGGCTTCTTCGAGAGTTTCAAGAAGGGCGGCGTTACGCTCAACTTGCTCTCTACAACACTTGTCTTGCTGAACGTCGGCGTAATGTTCGCATGCTACTACATCTTCTTCGACGCCAACGACAAGACCAACTTGCCTATGATGGTGGGCACTCTTTATGGTGCCGTGACCAACACCCCGGGTCTTGGTGCAGCCAATGAAGCTCTCGAATCAGTATGGAAGACAGTAGACGGTGCCGTACCCCAGATTGCAGCCGGTTATGCCTGCGCTTACCCGCTTGGCGTACTCGGTATCATCGGAGCTACCATTGCCGTACGCTTCCTCACACGTACTAAGCTCGAAGAGGAAGAAGAAGAACTCAAAGAAGAAGCAGGCGACAACGCACACACCAAGCCACTACAGATGCACCTTAAGGTAGACAACACCTATCTTGCCGGACGTACAGTAAAGCAGATTAACGAGTTCTTGAACCGCGACGTTGTCTTCTCACGTCTTCTGCATGATGGCAATGTATCTATACCAAGTTCACGAGACGTATTCCATATGGGCGACGAGGTACTCGTAGTATGTGCTGCTGCTGACGCAGAGGCTATCCAGGCTTTCATCGGCCCGGAGATAGAAAAGCCTTGGGAAGAAGACCAAAGCAACCAGCCGCTTATATCTAAGCGTATCGTCATCACCAACCCGTCAATGAACGGCAAGGAACTTGGCAAGATGCACTTCTCAAGCGTTTATGGTGTGACTGTGACACGTGTCTCACGTCAGGGTATGGACCTCTTCGCATCGCGCAACTACCGATTCCAGGTAGGCGATAAGATTCTTGTAGTTGGTCCTGCAGACAATGTTAACCGCATTGCCGACATTATGGGCAACTCTGTTAAGCGTCTTGACACTCCTAACATCGCCACTATCTTCATCGGTATCATTATCGGTATTCTCTTCGGTAGCATTCCTTTCGCTATTCCAGGTATGCCAGTTCCTATGAAGCTCGGTATCGCAGGTGGTCCGCTTATCATCGCTATCCTCATCGGTCGCTTCGGCCATCGTATGAAGCTCAACACTTACACCACAACATCTGCCAACATGATGCTCCGTGAAATGGGTCTTGGCTCTTCCTTGCCAGCGTAGGCGTAAAGGCAGGCGCACACTTCTGGGACACAGTAGTAGAAGGCGACGGCTTGATGTATGTGTTCACAGGCTTCCTCATCACTATCATACCTATTCTTATAATCGGTACGATAGCCCGCCTGAAGTTCAAGTTCAACTACTTCACCATTATGGGTATGCTTGCCGGTACTTGCACCGATCCTCCAGCATTGGCTTACGCTAACTCAATCTGCTCACGTGAGGCTCCTGCCATCGGCTACTCTACAGTATATCCGTTGTCTATGTTCTTGCGTATCTTCACAGCCCAGCTCATCGTGCTGTTCTGCTGCGGATAAAAACAAGACAAATAAAACTCAAAGAGGGATGTGTAACTATTTTGACACATCCCTCTTTTTATTTAAACTGCAAAGTATATTATATATAAGCTCCAGTATCAATTAAGTTATAGTTCCGAAGCAGCCGTCTTAGTAGACATGCCATAAGCCAAGGCCTCGAGTTCTTCTATACTCATGTGCTCTATCACATCTACAATTTTCTTTATCAACTCTTCGCGCTTATACTCATCGTCGCTACCAAGTCTTTTCTTCCAAAAGTCATTCATACACTACTTTTTATTTCATAATGAACTTCAGTTTACCGCCTCTTACAATGTCTTTATGGGTAATATAAGTTGTCTTCAATCGACGTCCATTAAGTTCTACATCCTTAACCTTATATCCGTCGGGAGTCTTGCCCACAGCCTCAATCACAAAGGTCTTGCCATTGTCGAGATGCAACGTAACACGGTCGAAGAGTGGCGTACCCATCTCATACTCGCAGCTTATCGGATTCATAGGATAAAAACCCATAGCAGAGAATACATACCATGCCGACGTCTGTCCGCAATCTTCGTTGCCGCACAAGCCAGCCGGAGAGTCATTATATAGTTTTGTGAGAATCTCGTGTATATAGCGCTGAGTCTTCTCCGGTTGTCCAATCTTGTTGAAGATGTAGGCTGCATGATGACTCGGTTCGTTACCGTGGGCATACTGACCTATCATACCCGTACTGAAGAGAGGCAGTTCGGCATTGGCAGCAGGAGTATACGTGAACAGGCTGTCGAGTTTGTCGGCAAAGCGTTGCTTTCCTACAAGAGCCTCAAGTCCCTTTATATCGTGCTGAACCGACCACATATAGTGCCATCCATTCGACTCACATATGTGCGACGTATAATCATCGGGCGAATAGTTGGGCTGGAAGTTGCCTTTAGAGTCACGGGGCTGCATAAATGTAGAACCCGGACAATATACATTACTATAGTTTTGAGCACGCTTTGTAAACGTCTTATTAATGTCATTCTTGCCCAAATGCTTTGCAAGGGCAGCAATACAAGCATCATCGTAAGCGTATTCCAAAGTGCGCGACAACGACCAATCGTCACCCAACGTAGGCTCCTTCACATCGTAAGGCACATATCCAAGACGCTTGTACAACCCTATTCCACGGTAGTCGTCAAGGTTGGCAGTCTTGACACACTCGGCAAGAGCTTCACCTGCATTAATACCAGGAACACCCTTCAATACCGCCTCTGCGATGACCGAAGCAGCATGATAGCCTATCATCATGTCCGTCTCCGATGCCCACATATTCCAAACCGGCAATCGTCCGTTCTCCTTGCTAAAGGCAACAAGCGAGTTGACCATATCGCCGGCACGCTTCGGGTCTACAATAGCATACAGAGGATGGGCTGCACGATAAGTGTCCCACAACGAACAGGTCTCATAATTATTCCATCCGCTCGCATGGTGTATCTTACGGTCGGCTCCCATATATGTTCCGTCAACGTCGTTGAACAATGTAGGAGCAATCATGGCGTGGTAGAGAGCTGTGTAAAATGTGGTCTGCTGTGCTGGCGTACCGCCTTCTACCTCTATCTTGCCCAATTCACGGTTCCATTGCTTCTCAACCTGATTGCGATAATAATCGAAGTCATCGTTCGGAGCCTCTGCTGCAAGGTTCTTTGAAGCACCCTCCTGTCCTGTTGCCGACAATGCTGTGACAAATGTCAGTTGCGACGGTCCTTCAGTAGCAAACAATATACGTGCCACGTAACCATAGCCCGTCACATGTCCATCTTCAGTCTTCAGCTCGGTTCTTTCTAGTTGGATATTCTCTATAGGTTGAGAGAAACGTGTGCGGAACCAGACACGCTGATTACGTGCCCAACCGTCAGAAAAGCGATAACCCTCAATAGTACGCTTGTCTATTTGCGTTATCTTGGTGTCTTTGGTAGCGTCCCAGTTCATCGCCTTCGTAAGATTAAGGATAACCATACGTTGGCGTCCGTTCTCTGGAAACGTGTAACGCTGAACTCCACATCTAGGTGTTGCTGTTAGTTCTACATTAATATCATAGTCGGTGAGACGGACCTGATAATATCCGGCATGTGCAGTCTCATCATTATGATTGAACTTGGAATGAATGCCGAGTGGAGCGGGCGCATCATTAAGGGGCAACGTTACGGGTAAGAAAGAAATATCATACAAGTCGCCGGCACCCGTTCCCGAAAGATGCGTATGCGAGAATCCGGCAATGGTGCTGTCCGGATAGAAGTAGCCTGCAATACGGTCCCATCCGGGCAATCCGTTGTCAGGACTGAGCTGTACCATTCCAAAAGGAGCCTGTGCACCAGGATATGTATTGCCAGTATAATCGGTACCAATAAGCGTGTTTACCTTCGTAGCATAATTCAGCTTCGATGCATTGTCAGCTGTTGCCGTACTGACAGCCGTATGAGCCAGGCCAAATGCTATCGCTGCGGTAATGAAGAGTGTATTGTTCATCTATTTTCCTAAAAACCAAAAGGGAGACTAAGGCCAAAATACTTTTAGCCGAAGTCTCCCACATTATTTTATCTAATTATCTTATTTGAGCAAAGACCGATTATTCGAGGTTAAGGCTCTTCTTGATAGCCTCAATCTTCTCCTCAGCAGCCTTCGTGCAACGCTGATAGCATCCGGCACACTTGAACGAAGGATCCTTCACCTCAATATAGAACTTAATCTTAGGCTCAGTACCTGATGGGCGAACGCTCACCTTAGTACCGTCTGTGCAGAACCACTGCAGTACGTTGCTTGTAGTAGGCATATCAAGCTTCTCTACCGAACCGTCCTCACGTGTAGCTGTCAAGGTCTGATAATCCTTCCAGAGGCAGATCTTGCTACCACCGAGCTCCTTAGGAGGATTAGCACGGAAGTCAGCCATCATCTGCTTGATTTCGTCAGCACCAGTCTTGCCCAGACGTACTACGTTAACGGTGAACTCCTTAGAGAATCCATAGTCAGCATAAATCTGCATGAGCAGGTCGTAAAGAGTCTTGCCCTGGTCCTTAGCCCAAGCTGCAATCTCGCAGATAAGGCAGATAGAAGCAGGAGCATCCTTATCACGAACCTTGTCATAAGGCAAGAAGCCGAAGCTCTCCTCACCGCCACCGATATACTGCTGCTTACCCTCTGAGATAGCAATCTCACGTGCAATCCACTTGAAGCCTGTGTAGCAGTCGCGCAGTTCTACGTTGTTCTTCTTTGCAATCTCAGCAATTACCTCAGTTGTAACGATTGTCTTAACGAGGAAGTCTGTAGGCTTGAGTTTGCCAAGCTTCTTCTTGTTCTCGATGATGTAGTAGCAGAACATCATAGCAGTCTGGTTACCGTTGATGATAACCCACTCGCCCTTGTCGTCACGACATACAATAGCAAGACGGTCGGCATCAGGGTCGGTAGCTACCACGAGGTCTGCATTAAGCTTTGTGCCAAGCTTCATACCGAGAGTCATAGCCTCAGCATTCTCTGGGTTAGGCGAAACAACTGTCGGGAAGTTGCCATCGATTACCATCTGCTCAGGTACAACGTTGATGTTCTGGAATCCCCAAGAACGCAAGCAGAGCGGTACTATAACACGACCTGTTCCGTGCATAGGAGTATAAACGATGTTCAAATCCTTCTGACGGTTGATAACGTCCTGATCAATCATAGCCGAGTGAACAGCCTCCATATAGTCGTAGTCCATCTCGCCACCGATAATCTTGATGTTATCCCAGTTAGCCTCAAACTTAACGTCGTCGATACCTACCTTGTTCACCTCATCGATGATGCCGGTATCGTGCGGAGCAAGCACCTGAGCGCCGTCACTCCAGTAAGCCTTGTAGCCATTGTATTCCTTAGGATTGTGCGATGCTGTAACATTCACACCTGCCTTAGCTCCCAACTCACGTATAGCGAATGAAATCTCAGGTGTCGGACGAAGGCTCTCAAACAAGTAAGCCTTGATGCCGTTGGCAGAGAAGATAGCTGCTACAGTCTCGGCAAAGAGACGTGAATTGTTGCGGCAGTCATGACCTACAACAACAGAGAGGTTTTCCTCACCAGGGAAAGCCTTGAGGATGTAGTTGGCAAAGCCCTGTGTAGCCATACCTACTATATACTTATTCATACGGTTGGTACCGACACCCATTGTGCCGCGCAAACCGCCTGTTCCAAATTCCAGATTCTGATAGAATGCATCAATAAGGGCTGACTTGTCTTCTGAATCCAACATAGCCTGTACCTCTTTACGGGTGTCCTCGTCGAATGCCGGCGTAAGCCACTGCTTGGCTCTCGCCTCACACTGGGCTATTAGTTCCTGGTTATTTTCCATAATAAATTTATATGTTAACGTTTAAAATTAATTCTATTTACGTCAACGACAAAGTTAACTATAAAAAATGAATTGCAGACATATTTGCAGCGATTTTTTCGCTGCAAATATTTATTCAAGTATCTTTACCATATTAAATTCAGAAATCAGCCCTTCGGGACTAACTTTGGCATTTACACGGTATTGTGAATCTTCGACACTTCCGTCTTCATGTGTCACAGTCTGCTTAGCCGAGAAGGCAACTGTATATTCTAATTTCTGACTACCAACATCTTTCTTAGCTATAGAATAATCGTCCATCGACTGCCACTTCATTGAGCTGACACCACTCTTATATATCTTGTGCATGAAAGTGACAACATCACTGCGTGTAGCATTGCTCTTTCCGAGGAATTGTGTCATCAACGGACTTGTTGAGCTCATAAGAGCTTCCTCGTCACGAACATTCAGACTTTGGAAGAAGCCATTGAATACACTGCTTACCAACAGTTTGTCCTCCGGTTGCACCGTCGTTGAATTGAGATTCTTTATTGCGTCATTAGCATCCTCAATATAATCTCCATCAGGATGACTCTCAATGTAAGTTTCTAAAGCCTCTACACTACCTGCTGTTTTTGCAACCGACCAATCAATAGAATCAATCATATGCTGAGCAACATTCTTAAAAGGCGAATTAGGATGTTCAGCGATATAACGCTCAATGACGCCTTCGATCCGCTCACTACGGCGTTAGTCCAGTCGCGATCAACGGCTTTAAGCATGTCAAGATGCGACTGTATTGAGTCAACATGTTCTTGAGGAGCATTTGGATACATGGCAAGATAGTTTTGCAATACATCTGCATCCTGACTCGACATAGCCATTTCATAAGCCTGCTGCTCCTTATCCGACTGTGAGTTATGGTAGAAAGCATAACATATGCCACAGACTAATAATGCTACAACCACAACCACCATTATTACAATGCGGTTATTTTTATGTACATTGATAGATTTAACTGATGACTCCTCCTTATTTTCCGAACCATTTAATGGAACATTAGTATCTGACACATCGACTAAATTCTGACTTGCATCAGTTGTTTCTGCCATTCCTGTCTTATTATGACATTGTGGACATTCAGATAAATTTGAAAAATACACTTTACCACAAACTGGACATTTTACAATATGGCCAGCAATAGGCACTCCACACGAAGGACACACAGGAGCCTTATCACTGATATCATGATTACACTCCGGACATTTTATTATTGCCATTACAAGAAAATTAATTTGATATTTTCGTATTTAAGATTATCATACAAAACTAAAAGTAAAAATAAGACTACCTATGATGCAGAAATCGAATTTCTCGCAACCCATGGCGTCCCATAAAACGACTCTTGTCAACATATCCGCGTATGCCGTCAATATGTCCCTTACCCGTATACTGCCACAGCATATAGTCGTTGCCGTCGTTCAACACAGGCTCGTTCGAAGAATACTGGGCTATCATAAGCTTATAACTGTTCATGAGTCCCGACATATATTTATTATAGAAGTTGGTACCGGTATAAACCAACGGTTTCTGATGATAAGCTTCCTCCACCATTGTCAGAAAAGTCATCAACGAATCGCGGAAAGCATCGTTAGACAGTCCTTGTTTTGTCTCAACATCAATCATAGGTATCAAGTCCTGCTGCGACGGACGACATTGAGCCATAAAGTTCTCAAGCTGTAGCTTAAGCGGTGTTTTAGGACGGAAGAAATGATAGGAACCTACTTTCAGTCCATATTTATGCGCCAGTTTTATATTCTGTTCGTACTTATCGTCAATACGGTCGCCACCTTCTGTTGCTTTAAGATACACATAGGCCATCTTTGAATTATCACCTATTGCCTCCCAAAACACTTCGCCTTGATAATGGCTTAAATCTATTCCGTGAACATGCGAACACGTATCTTCACACTGTACATTATGATCTTGAGCAGAAACGCTAACCCAACCCAACAAGCAGACCAACGTTATTATGTATTTGCAAATATTTATATTCATAATTGCAAAGTTACAGGAAAAAGAAGACAACACAAAGAAATTAAATTATTTTAAATTGCGCTTTCACATTACAATACAAAAAGAGTAAGACTGTTGTCAATGCTCAAACGTCAACAAACAGCCTTACCCTTTTTATTAATTCGAGATTCTTTATATTATGGAATACTCCATATAATTCTCTCTCGTTATTCTTCATCAGCAGTCTCAGCAGCGTGCTCATCAATAAGCTTCTGCTGCAGATCGTTCGGTACAAGCTCGTAACTTGCGAACTTTGTGGTGAACGAAGCACGTCCGCCTGTGAGGCTGCTCAATGAGATAGAATAGTTGCTCAGTTCCTTCAATGGAATCTTAGCCTGAAGCTTCTGGTATCCAGCCTCGCTATCCATACCCATAATAAGAGCTCTGCGTCCCTGCAGGTCACTCATTACATCGCCCATATAATCGGCCGGTACATATACCTCGAGGTCGTAGATAGGCTCAAGAATCTTCGGACCTGCCTCCTTAAACGCAGCAGAGAAAGCATTGCGTGCAGCAAGCATGAACGACAATTCGTTAGAATCCACCGGGTGCATCTTGCCGTCGTATACAATCACTCTCACGTCGCGTGCATAGCTACCGGTAAGAGGTCCGTGCTCCATACGGTCCATGATGCCCTTCAATATTGCAGGCATGAAGCGTGCGTCAATAGCACCACCTACAACAGAGTTGATAAATACGAGCTTACCGCCCCATTCAAGATTTACCTCCTCACGACCCTTGATGTTGATCTTGAACTCCTGACCGTTAATCTTGTAAGATGTCGGATCTGGCATTCCTTCAGCATACGGCTCAATGATGAGATGTACTTCACCAAACTGACCAGCACCACCCGACTGCTTCTTATGACGATACTCGGCACGTGCCATCTTAGTGATGGTCTCACGATAAGGAATGCGAGTAGGCTCAAACTTAACGTTCAGCTTCTCGTTGTTCTCAAGACGCCACTTCAATGTGCGGAGGTGGAACTCACCCTGTCCGCGTACAATAGTCTGACGCAATTCCTTGCTCTGTTCAACGAGCCATGTCGGGTCTTCCTGATGCATACGCAGAAGCGCAGCCATAAGTTTTTCTGTATCGGCGGTATTCTCGGCCTTGATTGCACGTGAGAATTTGGGGTTAGGATACTTGATGAAGTCAAACTTCCACTCGCAATCCTTACCATTGAGGGTGTTTCCTGTCTTAACGTCTTTCAGCTTTACTGTGCAACCAATATCACCGGCAACGAGCTCGTCTACTGGAATACGGTTTGCGCCAGCACATACATATATCTGTCCGATACGTTCCTTCGATCCGCGGTCAGCATTAGTCAGGTCATCGCCTGCCTTAATCTTACCGCTCATCACTTTGAAGTAGCTTACTTCGCCGATATGCGGTTCCAGACCGGTCTTGAAGAAGTAAACAGATTCCGGGCCATTGGTATCAGGGGTGATTTCCTCGCCTCGTGTATTGTGTAATTTCGGCATTTCGCTAACAAACGGAACCACATTGCCAAGGAATTCCATCAGTCGGCGAACGCCCATATCCTTGCCCGCACATACACAGAATACGGGGAAGATTGAACGTGTTACAAGTCCCTTGCGGATACCCTCACGAAGTTCATCTTCAGAGAGAGCTTCTTCCTCAAAGAATTTCTCCATAAGAGTCTCGTCGTTCTCGGCAGCTGCCTCCACAAGAGTCTTGTGAAGCTCCATAGCCTTCTCCTTCTCACCTTCGGGAATGTCTACGATTGTAGGCATGCCACCTTCCGGACCCCATGTGTACATCTTCATAAGAAGCACGTCAACGATGGCTCCGAAATTGCTGCCTGTACTAACCGGATACTGAATCTGTACGCACTTTGAGCCATAGATGGCCTTCATATTGTTGATGATGTTGTCAAAGTCGCACTTGTCCGAATCGAGTTGATTGACAAGGAAGATTACTGGCTTATGCAATTTCTCTGTATATCGGAAATTGTTCTGTGTGCCAACCTCCGGACCATACTGTCCGTTAATAAGAATAACAGCCTGATCGGTAACGTTCAAAGCTGTGATTGCACCACCAATGAAGTCGTCAGAACCCGGGCAGTCAATAATATTAAGCTTTTTGTTGTTCCACTCTACATGGAAAACTGTCGGGAATACAGAATAACCATATTCATGCTCAACTGGGAAGTAGTCACTTACCGTGTTCTTTGCCTCCACTGTACCACGGCGTTTGATGATACCACTACCGAAAATCATAGACTCGGCAAGAGTGGTCTTGCCGCTACCCGCACTGCCTAAAAGGGCAATGTTCTTGATTTCATTTGTTTGATAGACCCTCATATCTTCAGGTTTTAAATGGTTAATGTAAATTGTTCATGGCGGACAAACTTGGGGCGGGGTTTATCCGACTACTAAGTTATAAAAATAAGAATAGAAACCAAAAGAAAAACAAGAAAAGAGATGTTTTTTTTTCACTTATTAGTACTTTTGCATTCTCTTAAGACACAATGTCACCTTTTACACATTATTATATAGGCAAATGAAAACTGGAATATACATCCACATACCTTTTTGCAAGAGCCGTTGCATCTATTGCGGCTTCTATAGCTCCACTTTGTTCGGATTGCAACACGATTATGCTGCGACCTTGATAAAGGAAATGCACTTGCGTCGCTCCGAATTCAACGGATTGGGCAGTATTGACAGTCCCAATTCGGTAAACACGATATACATTGGGGGCGGAACTCCTTCCACTCTCCCACTTTCCGACATTCAGGACATTCTCAATTCCGTATCTGAATGTTTCCCCGGCAATCCGCGCGAAGTGACCATCGAAGTCAATCCCGACGACATCACGCCTGAGTTTGTTGGCCGTTTGCACTCATTCGGCATCAACCGTATAAGCATGGGCATTCAGACTTTCGACGACTCGCGATTGCAGTTTCTTCATCGTCGACACACATCGTCGCAAGCGATTGATGCCGTTAGAATCATAAAAGAAGCTGGCATTGAGAATATAAGCATCGACCTTATGTTCGGATTTCCCAAACAGACGCTCGACGAATGGGCTGCTGACGTGCAGACAGCCATCAGTCTTTCGCCCACACATATTTCCGCTTACAGTCTTATGTATGAGGAGGGCACGCCTCTGTATCGTATGATGAGCGAAGGCAAGATAGCCCAGATTGACGACGAAGCGTCATTATCCATGTATAAATATCTTATGGATACGCTCGAAACTGCCGGCTATGAGCATTACGAGATAAGCAACTTTGCAAAGCCTGGCTATCGTTCTGTACACAACAGCAGCTATTGGCATAATGTGCCATATCTCGGTATCGGAGCCTCAGCCCACTCCTACAACATAAGCACACGCAGCTGGAACATAGCCGACATACGCCAGTATATCAAAGCCGTCAACAACGGAACGCTTCCTTCTGAGAGCGAGACGATTGACGAGACCACCCACTACAACGACCTTGTAACTACCGCCTTGCGCACGTCAGACGGTATGGATCTCGACTCTATCAGCCCCGCATTACGACAATACGCCCTGCAATGTGCCGGTATTCACATCAATAACGGATTGCTAAAGCATGCCGACAATCATCTGAAACTGACACGTGAGGGATTGTTTGTAAGCGACATGGTAATGGGAGACTTAATAAAAATATAAGCCACGAAGAGGGTCAAAATAGGAGTTATAGGAATTTAAGAAGAAGTTAATCCATCTACGATAGATGGAAGTTAACAGACATATGTCCGCTAACTTCTGTTAACTACGGGCAAAGCCCAAACTTCCTCTAACTTCTATTTTGACCCATATTCTATTTATTGTTTTCTTTTCTATTTACTTACACTTTCTATACCATTCAATAAGGTTGGCTCTTGGAACTCCAAGTTTTACCATTTCGTCCAGATCTTCACGTGCCTCCTTTTTGCGTTTCATCAATATACGCACATTGGCACGATTGAGCCTGAAGTCGGTATTGAGCGGTTTCAGTTCTATTGCCTTGCTATAATCGTACTCGGCAGGACCGTACATCTTGCGCTCCACTTCCATTCCGCCACGTGCGGCATACGCCACAGCGCTGTCGGGATGCTGAGTCACCAATAGGTTTATCATGTCCAAAGCCTCAGTATAGTGACTGTCTTTCTGATTAAGCAAAGCCAATCCGAGTGTGGCCTCAAAGTTGCCCGGCACAAGACTCAACAGATGCTCGTAGTCAAGACGGGCAAACTTGTAGCGTTTCTGCTGTTCGTTGACAAAGGCGCGATAGAACAGAGCAGCCAGATTGTTCGGATCACGTCGCAAGACATAATCGTACTCATCACGGGCATACTGCCATTCCTCAAGCTGCACGTTCCACGATGCTTTCCTCAAACGCAAGTTTAAGGAATCGGGATGGAACGACAATGCCTCAGAAGCTGCCGACAAGCTGTCGCGAAGCTGCTGCCTTGTCTGTGCAAACATAGTGTTTGCATTAAGCGCCATTAATGCCAGAACAAGTATTAAGGTCTTCATAAAGTTAAGCTTTAGCTATATAGTCGGCAATCCACTGACCTACCTCAGCCGTACCGTACTGTGCGCCACCCTCAACCTGAATCTCAGGAGTACGTACGTTGGCATCGAGCGAAGCGTCAACAGCCTTACGTACAAGCGCACCTTCCTCATTCAGTCCGAAATGTTCAAGAAGCATGGCTGCCGAAAGAATCTGTGCTACTGGGTTGGCAAGGTTCTTGCCTGCGGCCTGCGGCCATGAACCGTGTACAGGCTCGAACAACGGAGTGTGCTCGCCAAGCGAACTTGACGGCTGCAATCCCATCGAACCAGTGATACAAGAGGTCTCGTCGGTAAGTATGTCGCCAAATGTATTCTCTGTAACGATAACGTCGAAGAATCTTGGCTCGGTAAGAACGCGCATCGATGCGTTGTCGATAAACATATAGTCGGTATTCACCTCAGGATACTGCGGTTCCATCTCCTTGGCAATCTGGCGCCACAGACGTGACGAAGCCAGCACGTTGGCCTTGTCTACTACGGTAAGGTGCTTGTTGCGCTTCATGGCAAACTCGAAGGCAACCTTAAGGATGCGCTCTATCTCGGGGCGAGTGTAGATGTCGGTATCGTAAGCCTTGTCGTTGTCCTGATACTTCTCGCCGAAATACATACCGCCGGTAAGTTCACGTATTACAACAAAGTCGGCACCCTTGAGCAGTTCGTCCTTAAGGGGCGACTTGTGCAGAAGGCAGTCGAAAGTAGCTACAGGACGCACATTGGCAAAGAGTCCAAGCTTCTTGCGCATAGCCAGGAGTCCCTGCTCGGGGCGTACCTTGGCAGTAGGATCGTTATCGAAACGTGGGTCGCCTACAGCTGCAAAGAGCACAGCATCGGCATTCAGACAGGTCTGGAAGGTTTCCTCAGGGAAGGGGTCGCCCACTTCGTCAATGGCATGAGCGCCACAGATGGCCTCCTTAAAACTGAACTCATGGCCGAACTTTTCAGCCACAACCTTCATTACCTTCACACCTTCGGTCATAATCTCGGGTCCGATACCGTCGCCGGGAAGTACAGCTATTGATAATTTCATATCCTTTGTTTTTTATTATATTGTTTATTTTGATTCTGAGTCTTGCTGTTGCTCTTGCTCAACGATGTTAAGCATCTTGATTGTAGCCTTGATTGCAGCTTCGGTCTGGTCGGCATCGAGTCCGCGTGTACGCAGTATCTTCTCGCCGCTACGCCATGTTATGACAGTCTGCACGAGTGCGTCTGTGCGTCCGCCAGGCGGTATTGATACGGCATAATTCTCAAGTGTTGGGAATGTGCGTCCAAGACGTTCGCGGTATATCTTGCGCATAGCCTTCACGAAAGCGTCATACTGTCCGTCGCCAAGAGCGTTGTCCTCATACTGCTTTCCGTCTATCTCAACCTTAACCGTAGCCATAGGACGCAGTCCGTAGGCAAGCGACACCATATAGCTCACAAGCTTTATCTTGTCTTCGGGAGCCGAATGCTTCAGCACATCGCTCACGATGAATGGCAAGTCTTCCTGAGTTACAATCTCCTTACGGTCGCCCAGTTCGGTAATGCGTTGCGTCACACGACGTGTCTGTTCGGGAGTGAGTTCCAGTCCGAGCAGTTCCAGGTTCTTGGCGATATTAGCCCTACCGCTATTCTTACCAAGTGCATACTCGCGCTTACGTCCGAAACGCTCAGGCACAAGATTGTTGCAGTAAAGGTTGTCCTTATTGTCGCCATCGGCATGAACGCCAGCCACTTGCGTGAACACGTTCTCGCCAACGATAGGCTGGTTGGGGGCAATGGCAATACCAGAATATCCCTCTACCAGTCGGCTTATTTCGCCCAATCGGTCTTCACGGATACTGGTTTCAATACCGAGCTGGTCTTTAAGTATAGCCTGCACACTTGCAAGCGGGGCATTGCCACAACGCTCACCCAGTCCGTTCACCGTGACATGCAGACCGCTTGCGCCACTCAACACAGCAGCCAACGAATTGGCTACGGCAAGGTCGTAATCGTTATGTGCATGAAATTCGAAGTGAGTATTAGGATAACGCTCTACCATCTGACCGAAATACTTCGTCACCTCCATAGGGTTGAGTATGCCCAATGTATCGGGCAGGAGGAAACGCTTGATGCCGCTCTCCACGAGGGCGTCCATCATCTTGAATACATAGTCGGGCGAATCCTTCATGCCACTACTCCAATCCTCAAGATACAGATTTACAGCCATACCCTTCTGCATGGCAAGAGTGAGCGACTCGTATATTCCGTCGATATGTTCTTCGGGAGTCTTCTTGAGCTGATGCGTGCAATGCTTGAGCGAACCCTTTGCAAGCAGGTTTATAACCTTGCATCCGCATTCGTCAATCCAGTCGATTGACTTGCCACCATCGACAAAGCCCAACACTTCTACCCTATTCAGCTTGCCCACACTCTCGGCATAGCGGCAGATCATGCGCACAGCCTCCTTCTCGCCATCAGAGACACGTGCCGAAGCCACTTCTATACGATTCACATTGACATCGCCAAGAAGCATACGTGCCACCATGAGTTTCTCATGAGGAAGGAATGACACTCCGCTGGTCTGCTCGCCATCGCGGAGTGTACAGTCCATTATTTCTATTGTTCTTGCTCCCATGCTTCAACCTTATCACGGTTCTGTACAAGGAAGTCTACGTCGTCGAGTCCGTTTTCAAGGCAATGCTTCTTGTATCCGTTTATCTCAAAATGCTCGCTCTTGCCTGTAGCGAGGTTTGTCACGGTCTGATTGGGCAGGTCTACCTTCACCTCTGTCTTGTGGTCCTTGTCGATGCTGGCAAAGAGTTCCTTAAGGAATTCCTCGCTCACCACTACCGGCAGCACAAGATTATTGAGCTCGTTGTTCTTGTGGATGTCGGCAAAGAACGAGCTGATGACCACACGGAATCCGGCTCCGGCAATAGCCCAAGCTGCATGCTCGCGCGAAGAGCCCGAACCGAAGTTCTTGCCTGCTACGAGTATCACTCCACTATACGACGGATCGTTCATAACGAAGTCGGGTTTGGGAGTACCGTCGGCATTATATCGCCAGTCACGGAATAGGTTGTCGCCCATGCCTTCCTTGTCAATTGCCTTAAGGAAGCGGGCTGGTATAATCTGGTCGGTATCCACATTCTCAAGTGGAAGTGGGATGCATGTGGAGGTTATAACGTTGAATTTCTGTTTCATAATTCTTTAAACATTAATCATTAAACATTAGAACATGTGTTCTCTCGGGTCTGTTACCACTCCTGTAACTGCTGCTGCAGCTGCTACCAGAGGCGAAGCAAGGATGGTGCGTGAGCCAGGTCCCTGACGACCCTCAAAGTTACGGTTGGATGTTGATACCGAATACTTGCCTGCTGGTATCTTGTCGTCGTTCATGGCAAGACATGCCGAGCAGCCCGGCTGGCGAATCTCGAAACCAGCTTCGGTAAGAACCTTGTCCAGTCCTTCCTCTCTAATCTGCTTGTCTACGAGCCATGAGCCCGGCACAAGCCATGCCGTAACGCCTTCTGCCTTATGGTGTCCCTTCACGATAGAGGCAAATGCACGGAAGTCTTCAATACGTCCGTTGGTGCAGGCACCGAGGAATACATAGTCAATCTTATGACCGAGAAGCTTCTCGCCCGGCTCAAATCCCATGTAAGCAAGCGACTTCTTGAATGAAGCCTGACCAGCCTTGTCTATCTGGTCGAGTGTCGGGATGGTTTCTGTAATGCCAATACCCATACCGGGATTGGTTCCATAAGTGATGCGCGGCTCTATGTCGGCAGCATCAAACACGAGTTCCTTGTCGAACACAGCATCGTCGCCACTCTTCAGAGTCTTCCAGTAAGCCACGGCCTTGTCCCATGCCTCGCCCTTAGGAGCATATTCGCGACCCTTGATATATTCGAATGTTGTCTCGTCGGGAGCCACAAATCCGCCACGCGCACCCATCTCGATAGAGAGGTTGCAGAGTGTGAGTCGGCCCTCCATAGACATGTCGCGCACTACGTCGCCAGCATATTCAACGAAATATCCGGTAGCGCCCGAAGTGGTGAGTCGGCTCATCAGATAGAGAGCTACATCCTTAGGCGTAACACCCTTAGCCAACTTTCCGTTGACGCTTATACGCATCGACTTCGGCTTGGTCTGCAGAATGCATTGTGAAGCCATAACCATCTCTACCTCAGAAGTTCCGATACCGAAAGCTACAGCCCCCATAGCGCCATGGGTAGATGTGTGCGAGTCGCCACACACGATTGTCATACCGGGCAGAGAGAGACCCTTCTCCGGTCCTACTACGTGGATGATACCGTTGTCCTTAGAGTTCATGGCGAAGTGTGTCACGCCGAAATCAGCAGCATTCTTAGCCAATGTGTCCACCTGACGCTTTGACACGGGGTCTTCGATAGGCTTGTCCTGGTCGTGTGTAGGAGTGTTATGGTCGGGCATGCAGAATATGTGGTCGGGACGGAACATCTTTAGTCCGCGGGCACGCATGCCGGCAAAGGCCTGAGGCGAAGTCACCTCGTGGCAGTAAAGACGATCTATGTACAATTGTGTAGGGCCGTCCTTGACTGTCTGCACAACATGCTTATCCCAGATTTTGTCGAATAATGTGTTCATTATAATATGTTTATATTGTTAATGTTATTGCTTGTTTGTATTGATTGTGTGGACGATTGGGGGGCTTTATTTCACACGAAACTTGTTGATACAATCGATGTAAGCCTCTACCGAAGCCGTAACGATGTCGGTATTGGCTCCGAATCCGTAGTACACGCTTCCGTCGTACTCCACCTGCATGTGTACCTTGCCCACGTCGTCCGATCCCTTCGAGATGGCCTGGATTGTAAACTCCTTCAGGGTCATCTGCTTCTGAATGATCTTCTTGAGAGCCTTGATGGCAGCATCTACCGGACCGTTGCCTGTCGAGGCCTCTTCAAACTTCTGTCCTGAGATGTCGAGTCCGATGCTTGCCACACTCTTAACGCCCATGCCTGTAGTAACCTGCAGGAAGTCAAGCTTCACAGCGTGCGAAGCCTTGGCATCGGCACCTGCCAACATGAGTATGTCGTCGTCGTTGACCTCCTTCTTGCGGTCGGCAAGCTTGAGGAACTGCTGGTAGATAGCGTCTATCTTCGACTCGTCGTCTATCTTCACGCCCAGCACTCCGAGGCGATACTTCAAGGCGGCTCTGCCCGAACGAGCTGTCAGCACTATGCTGCCGCTGTCCAGACCTACATCCTTCGGGTCGATAATCTCGTATGTGCTCACATTCTTCAGCACTCCGTCCTGATGTATGCCGCTACTGTGGGCGAATGCGTTACGACCCACAATAGCCTTGTTGGGCTGAACGGGCATGTTCATCAGGCTCGAAACCATGCGGCTTGTGGGACAAATCTTGGTGGTGTTGATATTGGTATCGATATTGATGCCGTTGTGACACTTCAGAATCATGGCAATCTCTTCGAGCGAAGTGTTGCCCGCACGCTCACCGATACCATTGATTGTCACCTCTACCTGACGCGCTCCGTTCAGCACTCCGCTCAGCGTATTGGCTGTGGCAAGACCCAAGTCGTTGTGGCAATGGGTTGAAAGTATGGCCTTGTCGATGTTGTCCACATGCTCTACCAGATACTTTATCTTGGCTCCATACTCCTCGGGCAGACAGTAGCCCGTAGTGTCGGGAATGTTGATGACGGTAGCGCCAGCCTTGATGACAGCCTCAACAACACGTGCCAGATACTCGTTGTCGGTACGTCCGGCATCCTCGGCATAGAACTCTACGTCCTCGACATATCGCTTGGCATAGGCTACGGCACGTACGGCACGCTCTATTATCTCCTCACGATTTGAGTGAAACTTATACTTAATGTGCGAATCTGACGTACCGATACCTGTATGGATGCGTCCGCGCTTGGCATACTTCAGAGCCTCGGCAGCACAATCTATGTCCTTCTCTACAGCACGTGTCAGAGCACAGATGGTGGGCCATGTCACAGCCTTTGAAATCTCAATGACCGAATTGAAGTCGCCCGGACTGGAAATAGGGAATCCTGCTTCAATCACATCTACGCCCAATTGCTCAAGCTGCTTTGCCACTTGTATCTTCTCAACGGTATTCAACTGGCATCCTGGCACCTGCTCGCCATCGCGGAGCGTAGTGTCAAAAATATACAATCTTTCACTCATCCTTATATGTGTTTTACGTTATTACTTAAACCGAAAAAACCTTTCACACTACCTTGTAGGGGTTAGTGAGAAAGGTTTTTCTTTTCATCTGCTCATAAGAGAGAATGTATTGTTTGCGGCAACCTATTAGCATACACTACCCCGTTCGACATTGTTCCAAAGTCGAATTCGAATAATAATGCTAATAATGTTGTACGACAAATTCATATTTATAATATATTTATGGTGATACGTCTTATTTCGGTTACAAAGGTAAGAAAATATCGGTAGCTCACAAATAATTTATCACTTTTTTTATCATATTTATTGCATTTTGTTAGAATATGACATTTTCCCACTACTTTACACCTTATTATATAATAGAGTATTTGTCATTTGTATCACGTTCAAATCAAAATCAGTTAAAAATATGGTTCTTCAGACATTTGGAGAGATACTTGATATTTGCTTCTTGAATGTAAGCGTATCCGCGATGCAGCCTTGTCCATATTTTTTCTCTTTACCTTTGCTGCGTGAATAAAAAATCTAATATGATAGCAGCAAAACGATATGAAAGCGTATGGAATGCGTTTTTGAAAGAGTTACCACGTAATCCAACTATCACTTTATCCTCTGTTCAAAAGAAATGGCATACTAACCGCAAAGGAATGCAACGCTGGATGAATAACAACGGACTATCTGTAAAAGAAGCCAAGAAGCGTATACGTGGGTGTAATCAATGAATGACGGAATGCGCTATTATGTATGCCAGCACTATATTAGAATGAACATGGGGATAAACGGTCTGTATAAGCTTGTGGCTATCAGAAGCGACTTGAAAGAGGTACCTTCGAGATACCCTATTTCAACCCCGGCAAGAAGGCTTGTGTAATTCACTTTTCTTCGGGTCGCATACAGGTGCCAAACGGGCAGCCATGATCTATTCGCTTGCATGCTCCTGCAGACTGCAAGGTATTAACTTCTTTGAATATATATCTGATGTCATCAACAAAGCTGCAGCACTGCCACCAAGAACATCGCTAAGTAAGTACCGGGAATTGCTGCCGGATAAATGGAAACAAAAAAATATCGCTCAAGAATAAAAACTTGAGCGATATTTTTTTGACGTGTATATACTAGCATCGCGGATACGCTTACCTCGATAGGGACGTTGCCGAGCTGTATGGGGTTACTACAAAGGAAGTAAACCAAGCTTTGAGAAACAACCCCGCAAAGTTTCCTGATGGATATGTTATCGAGCTGAATAATAGCGAGAAAAACGAACTGGTCAAAACTTTTGACCGGTTCGAAAGTATGAAACATTCTACCGTTGCGCCTCATGCTTTCACGGAAAAGGGCTTGTATATGCTTGCCACCATCCTTAAATCTCCAATGGCTGCAGAGGTGACTATTGCTATCGTTGAGACGTTCGCAAAGCTTCGCCAGGTTGCCAGGGCGATTGGCAAGGTGAATGCTGATGCCGCAAATGGCATAGTTCCAGAGGAGGCAGAACAAGGGAGAATCCAGAACCTAATGGGTGAAGTTCTGTCTGATACTCTTCCGTTGAAAATGCGGAAGTTGGCTTTTAGCCTAAACCTTGGGTTCGTAAAAGTGTCTATTGAGACAACAAGGGAAAGAAAAGATTAAGCCGTTGTCGTTATGTGCGGTTCGTCCGTTTCGTCCGTTTGTACGTCTTCAACGGATTTTATAGCATGTTGTTGTGTGCGCTTTGCGTGTTGAGGTGAAAGAGACTCGGACGTGACTGACATGCGGAGGGACAGAGGAGCTTTTTCTCTGTCCCTTTTTATCCCAAGTTTAACATATCCAAATCGTTTCGGTGCAATGAGAGGTGCTATGGCCCCCCACATCTACTCTATTCATATTCGGTAGGCAAAATGAGTACTAACGTAGTGTTGTGAACACGACCGCCAATATAAAGAAGATATCGAAGACCATCTGATTAATTATATGTTTATAATTGCCTTTATAATCCTCGTCTGATTTTTTAGATTTAAATAGTGCATAGAGCACGCAGAGTAAAGAAACACAGATACCAAAAAGACTTATCCAAATAAGAACAGGTCTATTTATCCAAGAACCTATATTCCAAACTATGAACATGGCAATATTTAAAACAGAAAGTTCTTCAAGTAATTTATTAATTTTCATAGATTTTTTTTAGCCGTTCATACAATCATAAAAATCAGCAACCATAAGTGCAACTCCAATATAACCTAAATATCGTTTTCCAATAGCGAATAAGGCTCTTCTTAAACTTGTAGCCGTAACTATACCTTTGACGGAAAGTTCTTTAATGGCTGTAAGTCCAACTGCTGCAGAAAGACAGCTTTTGAGGGAAACTCGAGTCCCAAAATCTGTGGCTTCATCAATGTGATACACCAAGAAAGAAAGCGAAGATAGTTGTTCGTCGTTCAATGACTGATAACCTAAATTCCGCAGCATTTTAGTTTAACTTATTTTATAAGTACCTGAGCAACAAA
>ERZ859937.37-NODE-37-length-70692-cov-20.920736_pt1 | contig 70692 bp, 61 predicted proteins | sample MGYA00509985_ERZ859937 | MGnify/ENA primary metagenome ERZ859937 (study PRJEB30046, sample SAMN00715169) | human gut metagenome | study: EMG produced TPA metagenomics assembly of the A metagenome-wide association study of gut microbiota in type 2... | reverse complement strand
CGTAAATTGAGCGCCCTTTTTTTTATCTTTAACCGAAAGACGGATATTTCACCCGAAATACGGAGCTATCAATTCTTCTTCGACGTGATACCTCCGTTCTTTGTCAGCGTGATAGTTGATTGCTGCAGTTTGTTGGCTGTATGGTCGAAGATAAGGTTAGGATTGAAGCGACGCCCCTTGAAGTGAGTCTCAAAGTGCAGATGCTCGGTTGTGGCGCGTCCTGTGCGTCCGGTCAGGCCTATCACCTGACCTGCCTTTACTTTGTCGCCAACCTTGACGAAATTCTTCGACTGATGGCTATAGAGTGTCTCCAAACCGTTGGCGTGCTTTATGATGATGCAGTTGCCATAGCCATAATAGCTCGACGAGCGTGTTACAACACCATCGAAGGCAGCCACAATCTCGTCGTTGGGCTTGGTCTTGAGGTCGACACCTGCATGGCGGCGCCTGCCTCCGTACGGACTTATCACCTTGGCACCCGGCAACGGATAAGCCCAACGCTCCTTCTCCATCTGTTCAAGATTCCACTTGAATGTCGACGACTTCTCAAACACGTCCATCTCTATGTCGGTAGCCGACTCCTCGATGTCGGTCTTGTCGCCCAACACACTCACATTCACGTAGTCGCCACTCTTCTCGCAGAGCAATGTCTGTCGGTGCAGACGATGGCTATGCACGTCGATCATAGCCGAAGGATTGATACGCGCACCGTTCACCATTATCGAGAAGTCGCAGTAGAACTTGCCGTCCTTGTGTCCGACTATGGCAATGGTCTGTCCGGCACGCACGTTAGTGCCCACCTCAACAAGGTTCTCGGCATTGTTGCCATACACCGTCTCAAATCCGTTGCGGTGGCGTATGACTATGACATTGCCCAGTTCGGGATGCTTGCGCGAGAGACGCACTGTTCCGTCAAACATAGCCTTCACCGCGTCGCCGTCCTTAGTCACAATCTCTACAGAGTTGTTCTTGCGTACAGTAGCCTTGCCCACGGGCAGCGGAAACGAATATTCTGATGCCTTCAACAGGCTGAAATCGACGTTGAAGGCATCCGAACGGCTGAAGAGTCCCGGTGTAGCAATGCTTATCTGTTGCTGTTCGGCAGCGGTGAATTTCTGTTTGAATTGTGCGTCAGCAGTGGTGGCAAACACCACTGCTGCAAGTAATAGCAGATTTTTGATTTTCAATAATTTCATCGGTTGTCAGGGATTTAGGAATATGCCGTTGTATATACGGCCAGAATTGATGCCGAGTCGGCGTGCCGAGAAATAGTCGTCGGTATTGTCGAACGTGCAGATGGCTGTGTCCTGGATATTCTCCTTTGGCACGCCTACCTGCTCCAGAAGCATCTGATTGCACAGTGGCAGATTGATGTGCCACTTCATCTGGAACTTGTCTTTAGGGTCGGCAGCTTCTTCGTTGCGCTTCACTTCGCGATGTGCCACGGCATCCATATCGAACATAGCTTCGGCAAAGGCATTGTACACCTCGTCGCCCACCTCAAAGTTGCGCTCCGAAATGCCCGGTCCGATAATGGCCTTGAGCTGTGTGGGGTCGGTATGGTATGCTGCACGCATATCGGTTATAGCCTTAAGCACTATTCGTGCCACCGTGCCACGCCATCCGGCATGTATTGCGCATACAGCATGATGAGCCTCGTCGTAGAGCAAAACGGGAATGCAGTCGGCAGTACTAACACCGATGCACACGCCACGCAGGTCGGTCATCACGGCATCGACACCTTCGAGCAGCATTGCCTTGATGTTGTCGGGCAGAGTGATAAACTCTTTCGCAATGATGCGTGAGTCTATGCCATGCGTCTGATGCGGCATAATGATGTGCTGCGCGGGCAGTCCGAGTTCATCGGCAAGCAGCTGTCGGTTCTCAGCGATGTGCTGCGCATCGTCGCCACACCACTCGTTAATATTGAACGAGGCGTAAGCGCCCTGCCCCACCCCGCCATGGCGGGTAGTGGAGAAGGCCGTTACGCCGTCAGCTATATTATAATATGTGGGAGTGAGACTACTTTGCGTCATCGTAGTCCTCCTCTTCATATTCAAAGTCGTCGAGGTCGTCAACGTCCTCGATATCCTCGTCGTCGATGTAGATAATATCGTCCTCGCCCTCTGCCTGCATCTCGGCAGCAAAGCGTGTCATGTCCTTATCGCGGTGTACGAGAGTGTCCTCGGCTGTTATACTCTGCAACTTGTTGCTCTCCGAGTTGAGTTCGTTCCACAATGTGTCCTTGAGCTGCTGTATTCCCAGACCCGTAACCGACGAAATGAACACCACGGGCAGGTCGTCGGGCAGCGTCTCGCGCAGCATGTCCATGAGTTCGTCGTCGAGCAGGTCGCACTTGGTCACAGCCAGCACACGATGCTTGCTGAGCATGTCGGGATTGAACTGGCGCAGCTCGTTGAGCAGCAATTCATACTCGCGCTTGATGTCGTCGGTGTCGCCCGGCACCATAAAGAGCAGCAACGAGTTGCGCTCGATGTGGCGCAGGAATCGCAGTCCGAGACCCTTGCCCTCGCTCGCGCCCTCGATAATACCTGGGATGTCAGCCATTACGAACGACTTGTGGTCGCGATAGTCGACGATGCCAAGCGACGGCTCGAGCGTTGTAAACGGATAGTTGGCAATCTTTGGGCGTGCGCTCGACACGGCAGAGAGCAGTGTCGACTTGCCGGCATTGGGCAGACCTACCAGACCGACGTCGGCAAGAAGCTTGAGCTCGAGGATGATGGTCATCTCCTCCATAGGCTCACCCGGCTGCGCATAGCGTGGAGTCTGGTTGGTAGCCGAACGGAACTGGAAGTTGCCCAGTCCGCCGCGACCGCCCTTGAGCAGTAGCACCTCCTGTCCGTCGTGCATCACGTCGCACACGTACTTGCCCGTCTCGGCGTTGTACACCACGGTGCCGCAAGGCACGTCGATGTATATGTCCTTGCCATCCTTGCCGTGACACTTGTCACGACCGCCGTTGCCTCCATGTTCAGCGAAGACGTGACGCTGGAACTTCAGGTGCAGCAGGGTCCAGTAGTTGTGGTTGCCGCGCAGGTATATGCTACCTCCGTGTCCGCCGTCGCCTCCGTCAGGACCTCCGTTGGGGTTGTACTTCACGTGGCGCAAGTGCATTGAACCACGGCCGCCCTTACCCGAGCGACAGTATATCTTAACATAGTCTACAAAATTCGATTCTGCCATTGTATATAATCAGTTTTTTTTATAAAAATTGGTTATTACTAAACTTTCAACTCTAAATTCTCAACTCTCCACCATCTCTATCCTATTCTGCCCTGGGCGAAGTTTCGTCCGGCATCGATTCGTAAGAAGATGAAGAGCAATATGGTGAATCCCCATAGCGACGAACCGCCGTAACTGAAGAACGGCAGCGGAATGCCGATAACAGGGGTCAATCCGAGCACCATTCCCACATTGATGAACACGTGGAACAGGAACACCGACGCCACACAGTAGCCGTAGACTCGCCCGAAGGCAAACGGTTGTCGTTCGGCGAGCTTCAGCAGCCGCAGTATGAGCGCCAGAAACATCAGCAGCACTCCTGCCGAGCCTACAAAGCCCTCCTCCTCGCCTACGGTGCAGAAGATGAAGTCGGTGTCTTGCTCGGGTACGAACTTCAGCTTGGTCTGCGTTCCGTTCAAGAATCCCTTACCCTTCAGTCCGCCCGAACCGATGGCTATCTCGCTCTGATGCACATTGTATCCAGCTCCTGCAAGGTCTTCGTCCAGACCGAGCAGCACGTTGATACGCACACGCTGGTGAGGCTCCATGACATTGTTGAGCACATAGTCGGCAGAGTAGAAGAACACTACCGAACCTACGGCGAATCCCAGAATGAGGAAATACTGCGGCAGTCGGGTGCGCAGTCCGTTGAGCAGCAGATACACGGCGATGCCGAGACAAGAGGCAAGCTGCACCCATGTCACGTCGAATCGTATGACATATACCGAGAAGAGCATAGCCAGAGCCGTAAGTCCGAGGCTGTAGCCCAGAATAATGCGGGTCTGGTTCTTCTGCTTGGTATACACGTTGACCATACATGCCGTGAATATCTGCACAAGCGTCAGCACAACGAAGCGGCCCACCGACGTGGGCGTGTCGAGCATCAGCACACTCTCATACTTGATGCCCACGACGAAGTAAACCACCATGACAACTCCCGTAAACAGTATGCTGCCAGGCATGCCCTCGCGATAGAGCACAAGGAAGAAGGTGAGGTATACCAGTGCCGAACCCGTCTCGCGCTGGCCCACAATGCAGAGCATCGGGATGAAGATAACAGCGCAGACGGCAGCAAAATCCTTCCACCGCCCTATGTTGAAGCCGTACGAACTCATCAGTTTCGCCAAAGCCAAGGCAGTGGCAAACTTGCCGAACTCGGCAGGCTGCAATCGGAGCGGGCCTATGACGAGCCACGAGTGCGAACCCTTGATGTCGTGCGGATTGAATATGGTGGCAAACAGCAGCAACAGCAACACTCCGTATATCACATACGAGAAGGTGTCGAAGAAGCGCGTGTCCATCATCAGTATGACAAATCCCAGACATATACTGGTGCCTATCCATATCACCTGCATACCCGAACGCGTGCTCAAGGCGAAGATGTCGTTCTCGCCGTATGTATAGCTGGCTCCACAAATGCTGATCCATCCGAACACCATCAGTCCGATGTACAGGATTATCGTTATCCAGTCTACCTGCGACCAGAAGTTCAGCGGTTTGTCGGTTGTTGGCATAACTCTACTTTAAATTCTTATTTTACTGAACTTGCAAAAAAGTTCATTTTTTTTTACTATTTGAATTATTCTACTGGAACTATCATTGAGTGGCCTTGTTCTCCTCGGCAGGCTTTTCCTGTTGCGCCGCTTCGGCCTTTGCAGCCTTTGCCTTTCTGGCGGCTGCAGCCTTGCGTGCCTCAGCCGCCCTGCGCTCCTGTCCCGGGAATCGTGGTCCGTAGCCGATGCGGCGGTGCTGCATGGTCTCGGCTATCGCCTCACCCTCAGCCGACAGCTTGCCTGTGAGATACTGTTCCATCATCAGTCCGCCTATAGGCACACCGTAGTCGGCACCCCATCCGCCGTTTTCCACATACACGGCGACGGCAATCTTAGGATTGTTCATCGGGGCGAAGCCCATGAATACGGAGTGGTCGCGACCGTGGTTCTGCGCCGTACCGGTCTTGCCGCACGCCTCAAAGGGCAGTCGGGCGAGTGCTCTGCACGTACCCTTCATTGCCGACGAGCGCATACCTGCCACCACATAGTCGTACGCACGACGGTTGGCCTTGGTAAAATGACGATTGACGTATGCCGTGTCGAGCGGCATATCCTGCACCTTACGCACTACGTGAGGCGTATAGTAGTAGCCACGGTTGGCTATCGTGGCACCCAGATTGGCTATCTGCAGCGGTGTGAGCGTCACCTCACCCTGTCCGATTGAGATAGACACGATGGTGAGTCCGTTCCACGATCCGCGATAGTTGCGGTCGTAGTAGTCGGCATTAGGTATCATGCCACGCTTCTCGCCCGGCAGGTCGATGCCCAGCTTGTAGCCGAATCCCATGCTCACCATATAGTCGCGCCATACGTTCATGGCGTCGTAGGGGTTCTTGTATTTCGAGCGGTTGCCCATCATGTAGTAGAGTCCCCAGCAGAAGTAGGCGTTGCACGATGTCGATATGGCGTCGACGAGGGCAATAGGTGCCGGGTGCGAGTGGCAACCTACATGGAGTCCGCGGCAGTAGAAGCCACGGTGACACGGGAAAGCCGTTCCGGGCGACACGATGCCCTCGGTCATAAACGTCAGCGCCTGCGATGTCTTGAAGGTAGAACCCGGCGGATACATACCCATAATGGAGCGGTTGAGCAACGGCTTCCATGCGTCGCGTGTCAGCAGTCGGTGGTTTTTGGAGCGCGAGCGTCCCACCATGATGCGAGGGTTGTAGCTCGGTGCCGACACCATGGCGAGCACCTCGCCCGTACGCGGGTCGATTGCCACAATACTGCCAATCTTGCCTTCGAGCAAGCGTTCGCCCAGAGCCTGCAGTTTAAGGTCGATAGACAGTGTGAGGTCCTTGCCCGCCACCGGCTGGCGGTCGTAGGCTCCGTTCATATACTTGCCCTGGATGCGTCCGCGAGCGTCGCGCAGCAATATCTGCACACCCTTCTCGCCACGCAGTTCCTTCTCGTAGTATTTCTCAACACCAAGCTTGCCGATGTAGTCGCCGGGCTGATAGTAGTTGTCGTCCTCAATGTCCGACGGCGACACCTCAGCCACGTCGCCGAGAATATGAGCTCCGCACGATGTCTGATACTGGCGTATGCTGCGCTTCTGTACATAGAAACCGGGGAATCGGAACATCTTCTCCCGGAAGTTGCTGAACTCCTCATTGCTGAGCTGGCTCATAAAGAGCTGCTGCGTGAATCGCGAGTAGCCGGGATTCTTGGCATAGTTCTTTATGTCGTCCATGCGCTTGACAAAGTATTCCTTGCTGATGCCGAGCGCCTTGCAGAATTCGGTAGTGTCGATACGGCCCTTTGCCTCGTTCATCACTACCATGACGTCGTAGGCAGGCTGGTTGTATACGAGCAGTTGGCCGTTGCGGTCGTATATGGCACCGCGCGACGGAAACTCCACCTTCTTGAGGAAGGCGTTGGAGTCGGCGTTTTTCTTGTAGTCGTCGCTCATGAGCTGGAGGGTGAACAGACGAATTATGTACACCGTGACAATTGCCACGGCTACACCTCCAATTACAAAGCGACGGTTTTCGAGAGTATACCTGCTCATCTTTTACGGCGTAAGTTTTCAATTACCAATATCAGCACTATCGTCAGCACAGCACTGCTCACTATGCACAAAGCCCACTGTGTCCAGTTGTACAGATTGAACGCCTCCAGGCTGAAGAACGCCAGCGAGTATATCAAGACGCAGATGATTGTGTAATTGACATATTTTGATACACCAAGTGTGACGGGCGACGGACGCAGGTCGTCGCCACTGTCGCGCGGTGCGAACAATGTGAGTATATAGGGCTGTATGAGTCCGACTAGGGTCATCGAGGCCGAAGCCACACCGGGTGTCGACGAGAATACGTCGACCGCCAGACCCAAGGCGAAGCACCACAGCAACGCCGCCCATCGCGGGGTGCCGGTGCGTAACGTCAGCGGAAAGTAGACATACAGCAGCGGGGTGGCATAGCCGAACAGGTGGATGTGGTTGAGCACAAGCGCCTGCACGACAAGCAGTATGACGAAGAATATAATGTTTCTTACTGTGTTAAGATTCATTTTTCTGTATGAGGGTGATTACGTTATGATTATTGGCGTGCCTTGAGCGAGTCTTGAGCGGCCTGTAGTATCTCCATCTTCTTCTCCATCTCGGTGTCGTTGATTACGCACACGTCGCGCAAGCGGGTGAAGTCGGTGGTCAGCGTCACCTTGAGGCGATAGGCCATACCGTCGGCCGAGTTGAAGACATGCTTGATACGTCCTACGATTACTCCCGAGGGGAACACCGATGAGTAGCCCGACGTCACCACATAGTCGCCCAGCTTGAAGTGGGCATGGCGTGGGATGTCGTCGATATAGGCATATTCGGGCGAGCCTCCGTTCCAGTGCAGATAGCCGAAGTAGCCACGTCCGCGTATCGAGCAGCTGATGTTCGACTGAGCGTTGAGCACCGGTATCACTACCGAGTAGTGTTCGGACGTGAGGTAAACGATGCCCACAACGCCCGTGCCGCACACTACGCCCATGTCCTTGCGCACACCGTCGGCACTGCCCTTATCGATAGTGATGAGGTTGTTGGCCTTGTCGAGCGACGAGCTCACCACCTTGGCAGGTATGGTGCTATACTGTCGCATCACGCTCTGCTGCATACGCTCCACAGCGGTAGTGTCCTTCTGTGTCTTGCGTATCTGTTCGGCCAGCATCTCCACTTCGCGTTCCAGATAGACGTTGCGCTGGGTGAGCTGACGGTTGACGTCGGTGAGCGAGAAATATTGTGTCACAGCCGAGCTCCACTCGTACACCTTGCCGCTGACGGCGTTGGCCGATGTGAACCATACGCTGCCCTGATAGCTGTTGTAATTGAACAGCAACGTGAGGCTCAGCACCTCAAGCAGCACGAAGACAAACCAGTGGTTGTGACGTGAAAGGAATTCTAATAGGTTGCGCATTTTGTTGTAAAAGTAAAAAAGCAAAAGAGTAAAAAAGTAAAAAAGTAAAAAGGTAATGCCGGCACCTATATATATAGTAAGCCGATTTGCAGGGCATTGCCCTACACTTTTTACTTTTTTACTTTTTTACTTTTTTACTTTTGTCTATTTTATCTCATCAGGAATGAGAAGCGTTCGATGTTCTTCAGAGCCACACCAGCACCCTTGGCTACGCTGTGGAGCGGATCCTCGGCGATGTGGAACGGAATGTTAATCTTCTCGGTGAGACGACGGTCGAGTCCGCGAAGTAGAGCGCCGCCACCACTGAGGTAGATACCGTTCTTCACGATGTCGGCATAAAGTTCTGGCGGAGTGCTCTCGAGTGCCGAGAGTACGGCGTTCTCAATCTTTGCTACAGTCTTGTCGATGCAGTGTGCTATCTCCTGATAGCATACCGGCACCTCCATAGGCAGTGCTGTGATGCGGTTAGGTCCGTGTACGATGAAGTCCTCAGGAGCCTCGTCGCCCAGTTCGGTCAGCGCCGAACCTACGTGTATCTTGATACGCTCGGCCATACGCTCCGAAACCTTCACGTTGTGCTGGCGCGACATATACTCTTGGATGTCGGCTGTAAGGTCGTCGCCTGCGGTGCGGATAGAGTTGTTCGACACGATGCCGCCAAGTGAGATGACGGCAATCTCGGTAGAACCGCCACCTATATCTACAATCATGTTGCCCTCAGGAGCCTCAACGTCGATGCCGATACCGATGGCTGCTGCCATAGGCTCGAAAATCAGATATACGTCGCGGCCGTTGGCATGCTCGGCACTGTCGCGCACAGCACGCAGCTCCACCTCAGTAGAGCCTGAAGGTACGCCGATGACCATACGCAGTGACGGCGAGAAGAGTCGGCTGCCTGTGTGAACCATCTTGATGAGTCCGCGCATCATCTGCTCGCATGCGGTGAAGTCGGCGATAACGCCGTCGCGCAGCGGACGTATGGTGCGGATGTTGTCGTGAGTCTTCTCATACATCATCTTGGCCTTTGAGCCGACAGCTATCATCTTGTCGGTACGGCGGTCGAGCGCCACTACCGAAGGCTCGTCAACAACAATCTTATCATCGCTGATAATGATGGTGTTGGCGGTGCCGAGGTCCATCGCTATTTCTTGTACGAATGAAAAAAATCCCATCTAGTGAATTTTGAGTTTTGATTTATATGAATTTCGAATTACGAATTACGAGTTACGAGTTAGTTGCCTCGTGGCAATTATGAATTATGAATTACGAATTACGAGTTAGTTGCCTGTGGCAATTACGAATTCTGAGTTGCGAATTCTGAATTCAAAACTTAAAAATTCCAAATCGGCAAAGCCGACAAATTCCTAATTCCTAATTCCTAATTCCTAATTCTTCTTTGCAAACCACTCGTGGATTGCTGTATCGTAGTGGCTGCTTACGCCGAAAGCGTGCTCGGCGAACACCTTACGCTCTGCGAGGTCGGTCTCAGCACCCTTCTTGTTGACGATATCGAGGAGCATGCCATACTCTGCCTTGCTCGGAACGATTACTACATCGTTGAAGTTCTTGGCTCCGGCACGGATGAGTGAGATACCGCCTATATCAATCTTCTCAATGATGTCGGCTTCGCTTGCGCCGCTTGCTACAGTCTGCTCGAAAGGATAGAGGTCTACAATCACGAGGTCGATCTCGGGAATTGCATACTCAGCCATCTGCTGAAGGTCGCCCTCATTGTCGCGACGAGCCAGGATGCCGCCGAAGATACGCGGATGCAGAGTCTTCACACGTCCGCCGAGAATTGAAGGATAAGATGTAACACTCTCAACGGCCTGACACTCGTAGCCAAGCGACTCGATGAAAGCCTGTGTACCACCTGTAGAGAGGAATTTAACACCTTCCTCGTTGAGCTTCTTCAACAGCTCGTCGAGACCGTCCTTATGAAAAACTGAGATAAGCGCAGTCTTGATTTTTTTTGTTCCAGCCATATACTTTTACTATTTACTTTGTTTAATTTGCAAAGTTAGCAAAAACCGCTGATATACCATATTAAAATAACTAAAAATTAGATTATTAGCCCGTTTTGTTGATATTACGCATTTGTAGGGATATTACATACCTGCCAAACGCTTCTGATAGTAGTCTCTCACCTCATTCCAATGACAGCAAGGCTTGGCTTTGAGTTTGTGCATGCAAATATCGTACAGGCAGTAAAAAAGTGTTACAAAACAAAAATCGATTCTGGAGATTTGCAACGGCGTTTTCTGAGGTTTTGCAACCCAAATCGTTCATTTTTTTATTGGTTCAGAGCTTCTTTGCATTCAAATAGACTACTTTTGCAAGGCAAAAGGGCTACAGTTGGAGAGCAAAAGGACTACAGTTGGGGAGCAAAAGGACTCCTTTTATAATAAAATGAAGCTTCTTGTGAATTGTGACAATTGCACGCTCGAACCGCAATCCTTATAACCCTTTATGTATCAACAACATATCGCTGCACACGCAAAACTCACGAATTTCGAGCCAAAGATTTTCTTGTGCGTTCAGCTCGCAGTTTTGAGCGATTAAAAATGCAAATATTGTATTGCTACAGTCTAAAGTTGGTACATTGAAAGCAGCGATAATACGAAAAAAAGTTTCGCAAGTCTGAAACTAACTTGCGAAACTTCTGTCTGTTTATTTCACTGGAGCTTCTGCCATTGTCTTCTTAAGCAGTTCCCAGAATGGAGCCACTGTAGAGATGAGGCAACGCTCAGTTGTGGTGTGCGGCGAACGCATTGTGGGGCCGAGCGACACAACGTCGAGGTGAGGATACTTGCCAAGGATGACCGAGCACTCCAATCCGGCGTGGTCGACCTGCTCGATTGCCTCCTCATTGAACAGCTCGCGATAGTTCTTTTCGAGCAGATGGAGTATCTCGCTGTCGGTGTTGGGGTCCCAACCGCCGTACTCGCCGCTCATCACTACCTTCATGCCTGCCATCGAGAATGTCGACTCAAGAGTGGCTGCAATATAGTCGCGCATGCTCTCTCTTGACGAACGTGCGAGCAGCTTGAAGTAAGCGTGGCCGCCCTCGATGTCGATGATGGCGAGGTTTGACGATGTCTCTACTACCGACGGGAACACCGGAATCATGCGGAGCACACCGTTGTGGCAACCGTAGATGGCATCGAGCAGGTTGTCCTGAATCTCCTCGGGCACCTGAGTGGCAGGAGCCTCAACGTCCTCGGCAAAGAACTGGATGTTCTCCTCGATTGTGCGATACTCGTTGTTGAACAGAGCGCACCACTCGGCTACGTCTTCCTTCAGAGCCTCAACGTTCTCCTTAGGCAGTGTGAGCACTGTAGAGCACTCGAACGGGATGGCATTGCGCATGTTGCCGCCGTGCCATGTAGCGAGACGTGCACCGTACTCGGCGATGGCCTCATGTACGAAGCGAGCCATGAGCTTGTTGGCATTGCCGCGTCCCTCGTTAATCTCCAATCCTGAGTGTCCGCCCTTCAGTCCCTTGATAACGACCTTAACGGCTGCGTCTTCCTTGTCGGTCTCTACCTCCTTATAGTCGAGTGTGGCTGTGATGTCGACACCACCAGCCGAACCGATAACGAACTTGCCCCATGTCTCAGAGTCGAGATTGAGCAGGATATCGCCGTTGAGTTCGCCCTCGGGCAGGTCGTTGGCACCGAACATACCGGTCTCTTCGTCGGCAGTGATGAGTCCCTCAACGGGTCCGTGTACGAGAGTTTTGTCCTCCATAACAGACATGATGGCAGCTACGCCGATACCGTTGTCGGCACCGAGAGTAGTGCCCTTTGCCTTAACCCATTCGCCGTCAATGTATGTCTGAATCGGGTCGGTCTCGAAGTTGTGGTTGCTGTCATTGCTCTTCTGCGGTACCATGTCCATGTGAGCCTGAAGGATGATACCCTTGCGATTTTCCATTCCGGGAGATGCGGGCTTGCGCATCACTATATTGCCAGCAGCGTCCTTGAATGCCTCAACGCCTACGCGTGCGGCAAACTCAAGCAGCATGTGCTGTACTTTTTCAAGATGTCCAGACGGGCGCGGCACCTGTGTCAGTGCGTCAAAGTTGCGCCAAATACATTCGGGGTTTAGGTTTTTGATTTCACTCATAATAATTGTGTTTATTAGTGATTAAATAATAGTAGTATTTGTGATTATTACTTTCTTATTTACTGCAGGCTCGGCTGCTTGCGGGTGAACGAGAGTGCCACCCACGCCCATACGCCCATTGCCACCACGAGCAGCGTTTGCACGCTGTGGACGATGAGCACGAAGTTGAGAGCATCGGTCTCGCCTATGCCATATAGCAACAGCATGGTCTTGACGGCGAAATGCCACGGTCCGGCTCCATTGGGGGTAGGAACGATAACGGCTATGCTGCCCACGATGAACGTCACCATTGCGCACGACACGCCCAGTCCGGACGTGGAGTCGAAGCAGAAGAACGTGAGGTAATAGTGCAGGAAATAGCACGCCCATATAGCGAGAGTGTACACGACGAAGCGCACGGGACACTTCACGCTACGTATCGACATGATGCCTTGCCAGATGCCCTGCACCGTAGCCTTCACCTTATTATATATGGCAAACCGACGCATGATGTACCACGCCAGAAGGCATACTGCAAGTCCGCAAATGGCTGTGACGATGTAGCCGGTGGTAGAGAATCCTGCCAGCAGGGCGCCGATGTTGGTGCCAGTGCGGTCGAAGAAGGTGTTGAACACGCTGAATTGGCACAGCATGGTGACAAGGGCTATGCACATGACCAATGCCGAATCGATGGCACGCTCCACCACCACCGTGCCCAAAGCCTTGGGAAACGACACTCCGTCGTAGCGGCGCAACACACCGCAACGGGCAAACTCGCCTATACGCGGCACTACAAGGCTGACGGCATAGGAGAGGAATATGGAGTAGACACTGGTGGACGTGCGCGGATGTTCGCCTACGGGTTCGAGCGTGAGATGCCATCGCCAACCACGAAAAGCCTGCGCCAAGATGCCGAACGGGAATGAAAGCAACATCCACGTCCAGTTCATTTCGTGCAGCAGAACATGCTCTACCTGACGGAAGTCGAAGTCGCGATACATCCAGTAGAGTATCAGTCCGCCAAGCAGCAGCGAGAGTGCCACCTTAAGAGAGTCGTTTATTATCTTTTTTAACTGCATAAGTATATGCAAAAATACAAAAATGTTTTATGACAGAACGTGTAAAAGTCTAAAAATATGTTTTTCGGGATGTCTTTTCTTGTAAATGCTTGTGCGTTAGCGAAAAAAGTCGTAACTTTGCACCCGCTTTTCGGCGTAACCGATGACGGGAAGAAGAGTTGCCCATTATGTTGCGCGAGAACGATAAAACAAATTTAATTATCAAATTAACAATGGATTTAATTAAAGTTGCTGAAGAAGCATTTGCAACCGGCAAGAAGTTCCCTGAGTTCCGTTCAGGTGACACTATCACAGTCGCTTACAAAATTATCGAGGGTACAAAGGAGCGTATCCAGCTCTATCGTGGTGTAGTTATCAAGATTTCTGGCCACGGTGACAAGAAGCGCTTCACCGTTCGCAAGATGTCTGGTACTGTTGGTGTAGAGCGTATCTTCCCGATTGAGTCACCGAACATCGAGAGCATCGAGGTCAACAAGCATGGTAAGGTACGTCGCGCTAAGCTCTACTACCTCCGCAACCTTACTGGCAAGAAGGCTCGTATCGCTGAGCGTCGCGTTAACACAACCAATGCTTAATCCGTACGGATACCTAACTCGAAAAGAGATAAAAAAGGATTTTGCACGCAATCGCGTAGCAAAATCCTTTTTTTTATTGTTGAAAGTTGAGAATTGAGAGGTGGAAAATTGAGAGTTGAGAGTTGAGAGTTGAGAGTTGAGAGTTATGATATGTTATAGTTGATAACTATCTAAGCTATAAGGTAATCATAACTCTCAACTCTAAACTCTCAATTATCAACTAAAATAACTTTCAACTATCAACTGAAGGCTCAGCACTTTCTCCTTCCAGATACCGCTGAAGGTCTTCCACTATGCTCTGATATTGCGGCGACGACACATAGCCTACGTTGCGGCGCAACACAAATTCGGCATCGCCCACACTCGACGAGTAGCACGACAACTCGTTGCGCTGCTGGGTGGCGTGAACACTTTGAACTGAAATCTCGCGCTCGCGTTCGCGTATCAGCTGATTGCACACCTTCCTTACGAGCGGCACCACAATCTTGTCAAACAGATGATGGCCCTGGATGTACATATATGTCATGTCGGGGCGCACACCAAGTCGGCGAAGGTCGTCCTTGACGGCAGCGTAGCTCTCGCGCGCACCGGGATGTTGACGTTGCAGCATCTGCATCTTATGTCCCACGCGACGGCGCAGATTGGCAAGCGCCTGCTGACTGTTTTCGGGCGAAATGTTGCCCATCTCGATGATGTGAAGGAAGTCGCTGATGGCAAAGCGTGGCGTTGCACCGGTGCGATACGACCATATATTCCACACGAAGAGCGGGAAGATGGCGGTGGAGAAATCGCGCAAGAAAGCCTCAAAGTCGAACGTCTGGCGGTCGTTGAGCGCCACTGCCACACACACGGCGTGCAACGACGGAGCATAACACTGCATGTTCTCGATGGCGTAGGCGTAAGAATGGAATATGTAAGGATTGTCGAGGATAGTCTTCGACGACCCGCTTGCGCCCTGTTCGAGGTAGTCGTAGTCGGCATCGACGCACGCTATCATGTCACGCCCTACCCCTCCGGCTGCAATAAGACTCATAATGGCAGCCTTCTTGCCTCGTTCCAGGTGGTCGAGACGCGACGGCAGCATCACCTCGAAGTAACGTTCGGAGTTCTCGAAACGCGAAAGCACCGACCGCCAGAAGAATATGTCGTCGTAGCTCTCGACATAAGCCACGATGCGACGGCGCGCCTGACGCGAGCTAAGGCGGTTTGCCGCCTCTACATATTGCGACGTTATACTGTCGCGCAAACGTTTGGCCATAAATTGAGTTTTGAATTTTGAGTTTTGAATTTTGAATTATTCTCGGCTGCCGCCTGCGATTATGAGTTTTGAATTTTGAGTTTTGAATTTTGAATTATTCTCGGCTACGCCTGCGATTTAGAATTGATGATTTATGAATTGTCAATTCAAAATTGAATAATTAAAAATCGGCTTTGCCGATAATTCAAAACTCAAAATTCAAAATTCAAAATTCACTTCAGCGTCTCTCAGTCCGTAATGTCGCTCACTTCGGTAACCCTGTCAGCCCATCCGTTCATTATCACGGCTGGCGAATGGGTGGTAAGAATTATCTGAACGTTAGGATTGAGCGTGAGGATGAGGTCGATGAGCCGCTGCTGCCAGTCGACATGGAGGCTCACTTCGGGTTCGTCCATAAACAGAACGTAGGGCAACTGGTCCTCAACGAGCACCGTAAGCAGTATGACAAGCATCTGTTTCTCGCCGCTCGAGAGCTGATACGGACTCAAAACCTCGCCAATCTGCGAGAAACGTATCTCGTTCTCGGTGCGTATGATGGTCTTGCCCGTCTCCGAGAAGAGGTCGTCGATGAGGTCCTGGAATGTCTTCTTCGGAGCCGAGATGCGCTGCGCTTCAAGGGCGGCATCGGGACGTCCGTCTTGCAGACACGCAATGATGCGGTTGCCGATGTTGACCTGATAGTCGAGATACTTGCGCTGCAGGAAGAAGAGCTGCATGTCGAGTTCGGTGGCAAGATCGCTCAGCGAAGTGTTGAGCTTGCTGACAGCATCAAGATTCCACAGCGGACGGTCGAACGAACGTATAACGTCGTAGCGTATCCACTTGGCATCGTCGGGCTGCACCTTCAGCCTGACGCCCTTGAGCATGTGGCTCGGAAACTCGCCACCTGCCGAAAGTCCCTTCACCACCTTATTTAATATGGTGCTCTTGCCCACACCATTTATGCCGCTCAGGATGTTCACCTGGCGGTCGAGATTCCACACAACGTGGCGCTTGCCACTCCACAACGAGTCAATCTCTATCTGCTTAATGTATTCGGCATATTTCATTTACGTACATATTTAAGGTGTGTATTCATGTTACAAATATATGAAATAAAATGATATAATGTATTCGTATAAAACGATAATTTTATATCTTTGCACCCGTATTTGGCAAAAAAGATAACATAAAAGGCAAAAAAACAGTATAAATGGATAACAAACGACCTCTAATTGCACACTTATGCATATTCATGGCTTGCGTCATGTGGGGACTTATGTCGCCCATTGGCAAGGATGCCATGCAACACGGCATTGACAACATAAACCTTGTGTTTATGCGAGCGGCAGGAGGAGCACTGTTGTTCTGGATTACTTCGCTTTTCTGCAAACACGAGCACATGCCTTGGCGCGACATATTGGCAATGAGCGGTGCCGGACTGCTGGGACTGGTGGGCAACCAATGCTGCTTCACCATCGGACTCAGCATCACCACTCCTTCAAATGCCAGCATCGTGACAACGTCGCTGCCTATATTCGCCATGATACTCTCGGCACTGATACTTAAGGAACCCATCACCGGCAAGAAAGCCCTTGGCGTGGGCATAGGCTGCTCGGGCGCACTGATACTGATTATGTCAAGCGCCGCGGCACACGATTCGCGCATCGGCGACATACGCGGCGACCTGCTGTGTATCTTCGCCCAACTGTCGTTTGCACTATACCTGGCGCTGTATCGCGACTTTCTGCGCCGCTATTCGCCCATCACCGTGAGCAAATGGATGTTCACATGGGCAGCAGTGTTGCTTTCTCCATTTATGCTTCCGCACGCTGTGCAAACCGACTGGAGCCTCGTCACGCCCGGAGCGTGGGCAGGCACGGCATTCGTGGTGTTCTTCGGAACATACGTGGCTTATCTGCTCATGCAGACAGCACAGAAGACACTGCGCCCGACGGTAGTAAGCATTTACAATTATATGCAGCCCGTAGTGGCTGTATCGGTGAGTCTGGCAGCCGGAATGTGCGTGTTTACATGGAAACAGGCACTGGCAGTGGCTCTGGTTTTCAGCGGTGTATGGCTTGTGATAAAGTCGAAATCGCGCCACGATATCAATACTGAAAAAGCAACAGAATAACAATAGGGTGTTATTCGCCACAAATTAACAATATGTCGCAACCAATCTGAGTGACATAAGAAATACGATAGGAGTCAACATTTTGCAATATACGGTTTACAAAACGTCAAAAGCAGCACGTATTTTACATAAAATATGTTGAATCGCATGTATATTAAATGTTAAAATCAAGCATATACCAATTTATAATCGTAAATTTGCATTGTAGAAAACATCCCTAAATCAAGCATAAGACAATAGCACGACAAATGTCGACAATAAACAACCAGAAATTTTTATAATAATCAAATATGGACTTGTATAACTTTGATTACAAAAGAATGAAGCCTGCCGAACAGCTTCCACTGCACAAGCAGGACACATGGGAACTGACGTATGTAACTTGCGGCAAAGGCAAGCGCATAATGGGCGATACCATAACGGATTTCGCCGAAGGCGACCTTGCGTTCATTCCGCCACATATACCCCACAGCTGGAAGTTCGACGACAATTACACCGACGCTGACGGACTCATCGGACACTACACAATCACATTCCGAACAGAGTTCATAGACCGCTGCACAAGCGCATTCCCCGAACTCACCGAGCGTCTCGACCAGTTGAAGTCGATTGCTACAGTAATCTCATTCGACCCCAACACCACAGTCTTGATAGCCGACATGCTGCACAAGATGGCACGTGAACAGCGCACAGAACTGCTACCCTACATGTTCCGTCTGCTCCTGCTGATATCAAAGAGCGAGCGCGACGCTGTCGTTGTGGGACGCACCCCTGAGACAGACCGTACATCGGAGCGTATCAACAAAATAAAGGAATTCTCGCAGCAGAACTTCGCCCGCACTGTCACAATCGACATGATAGCCGAGCACGTGGGCATGAACCGCTCGTCGTTCTGCACCTTCTTCAAGAAGGCTACGGGCCAGACATACATCACATATCTCAACAAGCTGCGTGTAGACCGCGCGTGCAGCCTGCTGCGCCAGGGCAACTTCAACGTTACTGAGGTGTGCTATATGGTAGGATTCAACGATGTGCCCTACTTCAACCGCTGCTTCAAGAACAACCGAGGCATGTCGCCCAAGGAATATGCCGACGGCGTAATCTCAAAACGTCAGGTGCTGACCACACGACAGATGTTGCCCGAACAGAAAATAAAGTAACTGTTCGCAGAACAGCATAACAAGAATAAGATATAGCAACAAAAACAATATTTTTGACACTTTCCAATGTCAAAAGTATTGTTTTTGTTGCTTTTTTATGTCTTAAAACTTCATATTTATACATTTTAGCCCAATATACCATATTTGTGGTATGCCATATAACCAATTTGTGCTATTGTATGGCAGACAGTTTTGCCGTAACTTTGCAACCATGAAAACAAGAAGTCAACAAACATGACTTGCTTCATAATCTTCATATTAGTAAAAACACATTTTTAAAGAAAGGGCAAACACCATGAGCAACAAGAAACTTCACTTCGAAACACTCCAATTGCACGTAGGACAGGAAAATCCGGATCCAGCTACCGACGCACGTGCCGTGCCTATCTACCAGACCACATCGTACGTATTCCGCAACTCGCAGCACGCTGCCGACCGATTCGGACTGCGCGACGCCGGCAACATCTACGGCCGACTGACCAACTCCACACAGGGTGTATTCGAAGACCGTGTGGCAGCCCTTGAGGGCGGTGTGGCAGGACTGGCAGTGGCATCAGGAGCCGCAGCCGTGACCTACGCTCTGCAGAACATACTGCAAGTGGGCGACCATATCGTAGCTGCCGACAATCTGTATGGTGGTTCGTTCAATCTCATCACACACACGCTGACCACACAGGGCATCAGCAACACCATCGTCAACGTCAACGACCTTGAAGCACTGGAGGCTGCCATTCAGCCCAACACCAAGGTGGTTTATGCCGAGACATTCGGCAATCCCAACTCCGACGTGACAAATCTTGAGGCAGTGGCAGCCGTAGCCCACCGCCATAACATACCGTTCATCGTAGACAACACCTTCGGCACACCTTATATTATACGTCCGATTGAACACGGAGCCGACGTTGTGGTACACTCAGCCACTAAGTTCATAGGCGGACACGGTTCGAGTCTGGGAGGCGTAATCGTAGACGGCGGCACATTCGACTGGAAAGCCAATGCCGACAAATATCCTACACTCGCCAAGCCCGACCCAAGCTATCACGGTGCCATATTTGCCGACGTAGCTGGCAAGGCTGCTTTCGTGACCCGCATTCGCGCCGTCATACTGCGCGACACTGGTGCTACAATCTCACCGTTCAACGCATGGATTCTGCTGCAAGGACTCGAAACTCTGTCGCTGCGCGTAGAGCGTCACGTAGAGAATGCGCTCAAGGTGGTGAAGTATCTGGCTGAGAACCCAAAGGTGGAGAAGGTGAATCATCCGTCGCTGCCTACTCACCCCGACCACGAGCTGTACGAGAAGTACTTCCCCAACGGTGGCGGTTCGATATTCACATTTGAGATAAAGGGTGGTCAGGAAGCCGCATGGAAGTTTATCGACCACCTCAAGATATTCTCACTTCTTGCCAATGTGGCCGACGTAAAGAGCCTCGCCATACACCCGGCTACAACAACCCACTCGCAGATGTCGCCCGAGGAGCTGGCACAGCAGCACATCACACCCTCGACCATACGTCTGAGCATAGGCACCGAGCACATCGACGACATCATCGACGACCTGCAGCAGGCGTTCGACGCCATTTAAGCAGGCGCGCGACACAACCCAACCAGTTAACCACAACAACAAACAAAACAGAGAAAAACTATGATTGCAAAAAAGCTGACCGACCTTATCGGCAAGACACCGTTGCTCGAACTTGGCACCTACTCGGCCAAACGCGGCATTGAAACGGCGATATTAGCCAAAGTGGAATATTTCAATCCGGGCGGAAGCGTCAAGGACCGCGTGGCTTTGGCCATGATCGAGGATGACGAACGGAAAGGACTGCTCAAGCCCGGAGCCACAATCATAGAACCTACAAGCGGCAATACCGGTGTCGGACTGGCACTGGTGTCGGCCGTGAAGGGATATAAGCTCATTCTGACAATGCCCGAAACTATGAGTGTGGAGCGCCGTAACCTTGTGAAAGCTTACGGCGCTACCGTAAAACTAACGCCGGGCAAGCAAGGAATGGCGGGCGCCATACTGGCTGCCGAAGAACTGCGCGACGCTACTCCGGGCAGCATCATACTGCAGCAGTTTGAAAACCCAGCCAACCCGCAGGCTCACTACAACACTACGGGCGTGGAGATATGGGAGCAGACTGAAGGCAATGTGGACATATTCGTGGCTGGTGTGGGCACCGGCGGAACGCTGTCGGGCATCGGCAGACGACTGAAGGAGCATAATCCCAATGTCAAAATAGTGGCTGTAGAGCCGGCATCGTCGCCCGTACTGAGCGGAGGCAACAGCGGACCGCACAAGATCCAGGGCATAGGAGCAGGCTTCGTGCCCAAGACATACGACGCCGACATCGTAGACGAAGTGCTCACCGTGAGCAACGACGACGCCATTCGCACTGGCCGACAGCTTGCCGCTGAGGAGGGATTGCTCGTGGGCATCAGTTCGGGAGCGGCTGTGTTCGGAGCCACCCAACTGGCTCTGCGACCCGAAAACCGCGGCAAGCGAATCGTAACGCTATTGCCCGACACGGGCGAACGCTATCTGTCGACAGTGCTGTATGCATTCGACGAATATCCACTATAAAGGACAACATTTGCAATGTTTTGGCAATGTGACACCAAGACTTTTAAAAATCGCATTAATATTATACTACAAATACTTTTGTTTGAGGTTTTTTGTATAATTTTGTAACGGCGTGTCAGCAGAACTATTTCTGCTGACACGCCGTTAACCGAAATAACATAATTACAAAAAACAAAGACAACAAAATCTATGACAGCTTTAACTCTTGCAATCGTCGTAGCCTTCGTACTGGGATACACATGCATCGCCACCGAAAGCTTGACTAAAGTGAACAAAGCCGCTGTTGCGCTGCTTATGTTCGTTGTGTGCTGGACGCTCTACATGTTCGATCCGCTGCAGTATCTCAACCTTATGCACCCAGACTACACGGGCGGCATAGCCGGAATGGCCGAGAAGGTGACTACCATCATTCAGGAGCACCTCGGCGACACCTCGACTACACTGTTCTTCCTTATGGGTGCCATGACAATTGTTGAGATTGTCGACCAGAACGGTGGCTTCAACTGGGTGCGCGGAGTGATGAAGACCCACTCGAAGCGCGCATTGCTGTGGCGTATCGCTTTCATGACATTCATCCTGTCGGCTATTCTCGACAACCTCACCACAAGTATCGTGATGATCATGATTCTGCGCAAGCTCGTGGCAGACAAGCAAGACCGTCTGATATACGCCTCGCTCGTGATTATTGCAGCTAACTCGGGCGGCGCATTCTCGCCCATCGGCGACGTCACCACTATCATGCTGTGGAACAAGGGCCTGATTACGGCAGCCGGAGTTATCATGGAGATTGTCGTTCCGTCGCTCATCTCGATGATTATACCTGCATTCATCCTGCAATATCATCTTAAGGGCGAACTGCATATGCCTGAGGCAAAGGCTGGAGGCAACGATTCGGTAGGCGACTTCACCGACACTCAGCGCAAGGCAGTATTCGTTATCGGTGTAGGCGGACTGATGTTTGTGCCTATATTCAAGAGCATCACCCACCTGCCTCCGTTCGTAGGTATATTGCTCGTACTTGGCGTTTTGTGGACTACTACTGAGGTGTTCTATCGTCACTTGCACCGCGGACACGACGACGAGGGAACCCAGAAGCGTGTGAGCAACCTGCTTTCGCGTGTTGATATGTCGACCATCCTCTTCTTCCTCGGCATTCTCATGGCTGTAGCCTGCCTCTCTGAAGTTGGCGTTCTGGCTGCCCTTGGCGAAGGACTGAACACCGTATTCGACGGCAACCACTATCTCGTGACTGGTATCATCGGCGTTCTGTCGAGCATCGTTGACAATGTTCCGCTCGTGGCAGGCTGCATGGGTATGTATCCCGTTGCTGCTACCGGCGACATGGCGGTTGACGGCATCTTCTGGCAGTTGCTGGCTTACTGTGCCGGCGTGGGCGGCTCAATGCTCATCGTAGGCAGCGCAGCAGGCGTTGTGGTAATGGGTCTGGAGAAGATTACCTTCGGATGGTACATGAAGAAGATAACATGGATTGCTTTCGTGGGCTATCTCGCCGGTATCATCAGCTACTACTTCATCAGAACTTTCGTGTTCTAAATAGGAAGCCCCACAAAAGCCAATCCCCACAAAGCCCCACCCCCGGCCCCTCCCCCGCAGGGAGGGGAGTAATATGCTGGGATTGCTTAAATCATTATAATTGTGGGATGTCGAACGACATTTAACAATAAAAAGAACAACAAAAGCAACATTATCCATTCTGAATGAAATCAAGAGAATGTTGTTTTTGTTGTTCTTTTTTGGTTTATGCCGCCTCTGTTACGACTTCTTCAAAGGCCATGAAAGGGAATTTGAAGAGTAGCGGTCGATAACCATACGGTTCCTATTTTGGCTACTTTTGGACTATGATTTTTCTAATGAGCCGTAATAAATAGATAATATATCGGGATAGATGGTTAATCTTTCTATAAAAACAACAAACTATAATAAAGATGTTTCATTCTTATTTTAAATAAATAACTTTGTTTCTTCAGTTATTTGCTACAGCAGAATTAAACATATATCTATTTATAAAACATGAAACAATCATCAACTTTTCTCTTGAGTCTTGCCTTTATGTCGTCGTTGACGATTGGAGCGTTTGCTGCCTCTACTATAGCTGAAGCCACACAAACCGACAGTAAGTATTCGTTCACAACAGGCAATAAGACATTCCTTCTTAACGGCAAACCGTTTATTATAAAGGCTGCCGAAATACACTATCCACGCATTCCACGACAGTATTGGGAGCACCGCATCAAGATGTGCAAAGCTCTTGGCATGAACACCATCTGCATTTACATATTCTGGAATCTGCACGAACAGCGCGAGGGCGTGTACGACTTTACAGGCCAAAAGGACATCGCAGAGTTCTGTCGACTGGCTAAAAAGAACGGTATGTACGTAATTGTACGTCCTGGTCCGTATGTTTGTGCCGAATGGGAGATGGGTGGACTGCCTTGGTGGTTGCTCAAGAAGAAGGACATACGTCTGCGCGACCAAGACCCTTACTTTATGTCGAGTGTCGACCGCTTCGAGAAGAAGGTGGCTGAACAGTTGGCACCGCTCACCATACAACGTGGCGGACCTATCATCATGGTGCAGGTGGAGAATGAGTATAGCAGCTATGGCGAGAACAAGGCTTATGTATCGCAGATCCGCGACATACTGCGCAAGTATTGGGACGCGTCATCCGATAATAACTCTACAACTCAACCTATCACACTATTCCAATGCGACTGGAACTCAAACTTTGAGAAGAGCGGACTCGACGACCTGGTATGGACAATGAACTTCGGCACGGGTGCAAATATCGACAACCAGTTCAGCCGCCTGCGTGAGCTTCGTCCTAACACACCGCTGATGTGTTCGGAGTTTTGGAGCGGATGGTTTGACAGGTGGGGATCACGCCACGAGACGCGTTCTGCCAAAACTATGGTGGATGGCATCGACGAGATGCTGTCGAAAGGTATTTCGTTCTCGCTATATATGACTCATGGTGGAACATCATTCGGTCGTTGGGCAGGTGGTAACTCGCCCGGAATTGTTCCCGACGTAACGTCGTATGATTACGATGCTCCAATCAATGAGTATGGCGCTCCTACAGAGAAGTATTGGCTATTGCGCGAAACTCTACAAAAATACTCGGACAAGAAATTGCCTGCCGTGCCTAAAAGAGCAGCCAACATAATAAGCATTCCGAAGATGACACTGAAGAATGTAGCACCTATATATATGGGAGTCGACAGCATGGCAGAAAGTCGCAACGTGCAGACATTCGAAGAGATGAATATGGGGTATGGCTCGATGATTTATAACACGGATTTGCCCGAGATTGCCGGAGGCTCTATACTCAACATCAATGGTCACGACTTTGTGCAGGTGTTTATCAACGGTGAGTATATCGGCAAGATTAACCGTGTGAAGAGAGAACACTCACTACATCTGCCCGCAACCCAAAAGGGCGACAAGATGACGCTGCTTGTAGAAGGAATGGGACGCATCAACTTCGGCTATGCCATCAAAGACTTCAAGGGTCTGGTAGGCGACGTGACACTGACAGCCGAGGTTGACGGCGACGAGCTGACATGGAATCTCAAAGACTGGACCATGCGCCGCATTGCCGACGACTATCAGACAGCCGTACGCGCCATGACAACTCCTCGTCATGACACAGCTCCTAACAGCAATACACCATCGAAGATAGGCTACTATCGCGCAACGTTCCGTCTGAAAAAGACTGGCGACACCTTCCTCAATATGGAGACATGGGGCAAAGGACAGGTTTATGTCAACGGTCATGCACTAGGCCGCTTCTGGCATATCGGTCCGCAGCAGACTCTCTATTGTCCTGGATGCTGGCTGAAGAAGGGCGAGAATGAGATTGTGGTGCTCGATGTGATTGGTCCGCAGCAGCCTGTTGTTTGGGGGCAGACCAAACACGAACTCGACAAATTGCAACTTGAAAAGAGTGTCAAGCACAACGACATAAGCAATAAACCCGACCTCAACTCAGCCACTCCTGTAGCAAAGGGCGAAATGAAATCGGGCAACGGATGGCAGACTGTCAAGTTCGACCATGCTGCTACGGGACGCTATTTAGCCATAGAATGCCTTGATACTCACGACGGCAAACCCGTTGCTATAGCCGAACTCTACGTACAAGGCAAGGACGGCAAGCGATTGTCGCGCATACAATGGGACGTGAAGTATGCCAACTCTGAAAATCTTCAGGGCAATCATACGGGCGATAAGGCATTCGACTTGCAGGAGTCTACCTACTGGCAGATAGAAGAGAAAGCCTCATCACCACATCTACTCGTAATCGATCTCGGTGCAGAGCATACAATAACGACACTGGAATATCTGCCAAGAATGGAGCAGGATGCTCCTGGCAACGTGAAGAAATACAGAGTGTACGTGTATAAATAATTATGATTTCACAAGTTTTTAGGATTGGCTTTCCAATAACTTGTGTTAGTGAGCAATAAAGAGGCTGTGTCATAAATCACTTATGGCGTAGCCTCTTTCGCATTACGAACACTGAGGTTTGAATGCTCTAATGAGCCCATAACAAATGGATAATATATCGGTAAAGATGGACTATCTTTCGATAAAAACAGGAACCTGACTAAAAGATATTACATTTTTCATATTATTACTATCTTTGCCAAATCAATAATTTACTACCAGTATTAAACAGACGCATTAACCCGTATCAACGAATGTTATGGGTATCTACATCAATAAGTCAATGATAAACCGACTATATCGCGTTTTCGAAATAAAAAAACAAATAATATGAGAAAATACATCAGTCTTCTAATAATAATGGCATTTGCACTTGGGATGCAAGGCCAGGAAATGTCTATCGACATGTCAGGACTGTGGCGTTTCCAGTTAGACCCGATGGGATTTGGCAAGACCGCAGGTTCGGAACTCTATCTGAGCAAACTGACAGAGACCATCGCTCTGCCTGGGTCAATGGACGAAAGTGGGAAAGGTATTCCCAACGTTGTTTCTCACGTCGACCGACTGAGCCGTAAGTTTGAGTACTGCGGCCAGGCATGGTATCAGCGAGAAGTCGAAATACCTAACTCATGGATAGATAAGGAAATAATATTGACACTGGAACGTTGCCATTGGGAAACAAGTGTGTATATAGACGGAGTTCCGACTGGAACTGACGAACGCCTGTCTACACCCAATCGTTTCGTATTAACCAAGCAGCTGACACCTGGATCGCATACCATGACCATATGTGTGGACAACCGACTTAAATATCCCATGGATCAATGGGATCATGGTACGACCGAATATACACAAACTAACTGGAATGGTATAGTCGGAAAAATACGATTGGAGGCCAAGCCGACTTTCTATCTGGAAAACGTTCAAGTGAACCCAGACATCCAACAGAAGAACGTCAGCATTCGTTGTGCATTCCATACTGGTGGCAAAAACGGTAAAGGCAATCTTACATTGACTATTAAGGACAAGAATGGAAAGCAAGTTGCCACATCTACAAATGCTGTGACATTCAAAGGCAAGGACGATGCTACGGAACAAACTATAGCCCTTGGCAAGACGATAGCCTTATGGGATGAGTTCTCGCCGAATTTATATACATTGGAAGCCTCGTTGTCTACTGAAGCCGGAATAGACAGCAAAAGTCTTAGTTTTGGTATGCGCAAAGTGGAACAAGGCAAGCATCATATCCGTCTGAACAACAGGAATATTCATCTGCGAGGTGTTTTGGACTGTGCTGTCTTCCCATTGACAGGCTACCCATCAACCAATCCTGATGATTGGAAACGTATTATGCGAACTATCAAGGAGTATGGTTTCAATCATGTACGCTTCCACTCGTGGTGTCCGCCCGAAGCCGCCTTTGTAGCTGCTGATGAATTAGGCGTATACCTCCAAGTCGAACTCCCAATGTGGATAAAGGATGTAGGACAATATCCAGCCAGAAGAGCTTTCTTCGAAAAGGAGATGTATGCTATTCTGAAAGAATATGGCAATCATCCATCGTTCTTGCTGTTCTGCAATGGAAATGAAAACGAGGGTGACTTTAATGTTTTGGAGGACTTGATTAAAAAAGGACGGGCATACGATAATCGCCATCTATACTCGGCATCCACTGCAAGAACACATGTCAAAACAGACCAGTATTATACATCTCACGTTACAACAAAGGGATGGATTACTGTTTACGAGGGAAAGCCTAATACAGACTGGGATCTGAACGAGACATCTGATATAGACGTGCCGGTTATTGCCCACGAAACAGGACAACGCTGCATGTTCCCGAATTTTAGTGAGATGGCGAAATACACTGGTGTTTTGGAACCACGTAACTTCAAGATTTTCCAGGAACGCCTTACAAAGAACGGAATGCTTCACCAAGCAAACGATTTTTTTCGTGCTACTGGCGCTCATACAGTATTACAATATAAAGAGGTAAACGAAGCCTTAATGAGAACATCCAAATCTGGAGGATTCCAATTGTTAGGATTATCCGACTTTCCCGGTCAGGGAAGTGCATTTGTTGGCATTTTGGATGCATTCTGGGAGAGCAAAGGGTTGGTATCTGCAGAAAAGTTTCGTGAGTCATGTGCTCCGGTAGTAATACTGGCTCGTATCCCCAAACGTATCTACACCGAAAAGGAAGAGTTTTGTCCTAAGATGGAAATCTATCAATTCGGAGAGAATGATATAAAGCCTGGAAAATTGAAGTGGCAACTGACTGACGAATCCGGACACGTCATAGTACAAGGCAAGCTGTCTCATGCTACATTAAAAACTGGTATGGTGAGTGCATTGGGAGTAGTGAACATATCGTTGTCATCTATCCGAAAAGCCGGGAAATACACATTCCACGCAGAGATAGACGGCAATACAAAGAACGAATGGGACATCTGGATATATCCTACCACAGAAAATCCGATGCAAGACCTCAAGCTGACACGAAATTGGCAAGAAGCCAAAGCCATGCTTGAAAAGGGAGAATCTGTCTGCTTCGTACCTAAGACCATTATGGGCAGAAAGACTCATTTTGCCAGTCATTTCTGGAATCCCATTATGTTCAATTGGGACCCGATGATTGTGGGAACTTGCATTCACAATCAACACCCTGTGTTCCACAATTTCCCCACAGCCGAATATGCCGACTGGCAGTGGTGGGACATTCTGAATTATGCAGGAGCTGTCGACCTGACAGCAATGACCGAGCTGACTCCTATTATACAAAGTGTAGACACCTATGAAGTAAACCGTAAGTTAGGCATAGCCTTCGAAGCTCAAGTAGGCAAAGGAAAGCTGTTTTTCCTGAACCTTGACATCTCGAAAAACATTAACGAGCGTAAAGCTACAAAACAATTGCTTAAGTCAGTCAAGGAGTATATCGATTCGGCAGAATTCAAACCGACCAACAATATTCCTATGTATCAGTTAGACGCATTGTTTTCTGCAGATGCCAAGAAAGAGAAACAAACGCAGGGAAATGCTGCTATACAACAATTATTAAATCAATAAAGCGAAGCAATATGAATATACGAACATTATTATCTATGCTCACAGTCTTGCTGTCATGTACAGCTTGTAGTAAATATACAAACAATGACTGGGCCCTAAACCCATCCCCAAGCGACCTGCAGTTTGAGCAATTGGCTAAAAGCTGGGATGAGGGCATACCATTAGGTAATGCCACCATAGGAACATTGGTATGGCAACGCGACTCTGCTCTGCGTCTTTCACTGGATTGTACAGATCTTTGGGATCTTCGACCTACAGACAGCATATCCGGACCTAACAATCGATTCTCTTGGGTATATGAACAGGTACAGAAGGGTGATTACCTACCAGTACAGAAGAAATACGACTGGCCTTATGACCAACGTCCTGCACCATCGAAAATCCCTGGAGCGGCAATTGAGTTCAGTATGGAGAAACTTGGGACCCCAAGTCGTGTTCATTTGTATCTGAACAATGCAACAAGCGAGACCCGCTGGGATAATGGCTGCACATTGAAGACGTTTGTTCACGCCACTGAGCCTGTAGGTTGGTTTGTATTTGAGAACCTACCCGAAACAATACAGCCAACTCTAATAGTTCCTACTTATAATAAGCCTGGTAAAATAGAAAATGATGGGCCGGTAGTAGGATTAAGTCTGCGCTCTTTGGGATACGAGCAAGGATTGGTGCTAACCGACGAGCATGAAATCACGTATCACCAACCTGGTTGGAACGGATACTATTACGATGTTAATGTACGTTGGAAACAAATAGGCAAGAATATGTATGGCGTGTGGAGCATATCGTCCTCTATGTCGCAGTATAAGGCATCAGACAAGACCCGAGAAGCAATGGAAAGAGGTCTCGCCTTAGACTATAAAAATCATATGAATTATTGGAACACATATTGGGAAGCCTCATCCGTTTCCATACCTGATTCCGTATTGCAGCGCCAGTACGACAATGATATGTACAAGTACGGTTCTGCAACGCGTGAGAACTCGTCACCCATTTCCTACAAGCTGTATGGACTGCCGACAATGGAAATCTTCCACCTTGGAAAGGCGATTATCACCATGACCTGAATACACAGTTGAGCTATTGGCCCACTTATATCGGTAATCATCTGAAAGAAGGAATGGGCTATCTGAATACGCTCTGGAAACAACGTGATGTCTACAAGAAATACACGAAGCAGTTCTACGAATGTGATGGTATAAATGTTCCTGGCGTATGTACATTGACTGGCGAACCAATGGGAGGATGGATTCAATATTCTATGTCTCCTACCGTCAGTGCATGGTTGTCACAACACTTCTACCTGCAATGGAAATACTCTGCAGATTCAGCCTTCTTGAAAGAACGGGCTTATCCATTTACAAAAGATGTAGCAACTTTCCTTGAGCAGCTGTCGTATGTAGACAAACATGGCATTCGCCGTCTACCACTTAGTTCTAGTCCGGAAATGTTCGACAACACTATACAGGCATGGTTCAAAGATATGACCAACTATGACATTTCATTGATGAAGTTCGCATTCAAGGCTGCCACCGAAATGGCTACAGCTTTGCAATTGGACGATGAGGCAGCCCATTGGACTAATATAGGCAAGGAGTTGCCACAATTGGATGTTGACAAAGACGGTTCGCTGAATATAGCCAAGGGATTCCCTTATAAGAATTCACACCGTCACTTTTCACACGCTATGTCAATCTATCCGTTAGGTCTGATAGACTACAGTCAGGGCAAAGCATCACAAAAGATTATCAATGCAACCATCAAACGCTTGCAAGACGTGGGACCTGATTACTGGTGTGGCTATAGCTACAGCTGGCTTGGAAATATGCAAGCTCGTGCTTTTGACGGCGAAGGAGCAGCCAAGACACTTAAAACATTCGCCGAATGCTTCTGCCTGCCAAACACCTTCCACGCCAACGGCGACCAAAGTAAAAGCGGAAAGTCACAATTTCAGTACCGACCGTTCACGCTTGAAGGGAATTTTGCGTTTGCTTCTGGAATACAGGAGATGCTCATGCAAAGCCATACTGGTATTATTCGGATATTCCCCGCTATTCCATCCTCATGGAAGGATGTATCCTTTAAGGATTTGCGTGCTATGGGAGCATTTCTGGTGTCGGCAGAAAAAAAAGACGGCAGAGTAAAGCTTATTAATATTTATCCCGAACAAGGAGGTATTTGCCGAATTGCATTACCAACCTCTATGCTAAATAGAGAGGTATCGATAGAAGGCAATGACGGTGAAGTAACACGCAAAGACAACATATTAACGATTCACACTAAAAAAGGGGAAGCTATTCGGATAAAATAAGTTTTCCAAACAGACAGGTTCATCTGAATCTGTCTGTTGCTTTTTATGGGTGGTATATTGATTTTGCATTGCCCTTTATATTAAGACATGGCCTATCCTCATCCTTTCTTCATTTTCTTGTACTTCATAGGTGACATTCCCATAATTTTATGGAACAGGCGGGAGAAATAGTAACTATCGTCGATACCTATCTTGTAACATATCTGATTTATCCTCATATCCGTAAAGTCAAGCAATTGGCATGCACTCTGTATCTTTAGATAATTAAAATAGGAGAGCGGAGAATAACCAGTTCGTTGACTGAACAACACCGAAAAATAAGAAGGCGAATAACCAACATGCCGGGCGATTTCAGCTAAGGTCAATTTCTTCTCAATATTCTCTTTCATAAAATGAATAGCTGCCACAATGATGTTTGTCCTTACTTTGTGTCCCAATGCTACGTCTCGATATTGTTGCAAATAACGCAACGTTCCTAAGTAATGATAAAATATAGAACATGAATAAAGCAGGTTTTCACGGCTGTAGCCCATTTCCAATGTATGGAAAATTTCTTCAAAGAGGTCTATTCTATTACTGATACGGGAATGTACACTTGGACGGAGCTCGGTTGGAGCAACAGCTTGACTGACAAATTCTGAAGCAAGTTTACCCTTAAAGTGAATCCAATAAATTGTCCATGGATTCTCATCATTGGAGCCATAAGCATGTACTTCTCCTGAAGGTATAATAAAATATTGTCCGGACGCTATCTTATACTCATGATCACGCAAGCGATACCATCCTTCACCTTCAATACAATAGATAAAAACATACTGGTCTATTGGTGTTGTACGTTCACGAAAATGATGCAATGCCTTGGGATAATATCCGATATCTGTGATATATAGGATAGATGCCACCACGTCAGTTTCTAAAGATTTTACAATTGACGTAGGAAGAACCAATGCCCGTTCTCCTTTGAATCCATCTTTTTGTTTGATTATGTTGCACATAGTTTATATCTATATATCCCATTAACAAAATACGAACACACCATTAAGCTTTACAAAGCCTCTTCCTTCATACAACATATGTATGATAGGGAGAGGCTTTGATTATCTAATGTCTTACACGTAAGTCTCAAGGAACTTCAGCGTTCCCTCAATCTTCAGAGTCTCTGTTGTGGCAGGCACAAGCATGCTCTCGCCGGCGCTCAGAGTGACGGTATTGCCCTCGTTGTCGGTGATAGTAGCCTCGCCCTTAAGGCCGATGAGGATAACGAAGCTGTCGAGTTCAGAGTAGTCGAGCGTCATCGGCTCGTCGAGATCGTAGACAGCAGTGTTGAAGTAAGGACACTGAACGAGGCTCACTCCCTGGTTCTTCTGCGGAGTATATTCGGTGCGATAATTGCTCTCAACATTATAGTTGATACACTCGGCAGCCTGCTTGGTGTGCAACTCACGATAGTTGCCGTCCTTATCCTTGCGCTTGAAGTCGTAAATGCGATATGTCACGTCGCTGGTCTGCTGTATCTCGGCGAGGAAACAGCCGGTTCCGATGGCGTGAATACGTCCGGCAGGGAGGAAGAAGCAGTCGCCCTCCTTCACGTCATAGCGTGCAATGGCATCGCAAATGGTGTCGTTGGCAACCATCTCGGCATACTGTGTAGGTGTGATCTGCTGCTTCAGACCGCACAGCAATGTAGCGTCCTTGTCAGAGTCGAGCAGATACCACATCTCGGTCTTGCCACGCTCCTTACCCTGACGCTTGGCAATCTCGTCGGTAGGATGAACCTGAATAGAGAGGTCCTGACGTGCATCGATAAACTTGATGAGCAGCGGGAACTCATTGCCGAAGCGCTCGTAGTTCTCCTTACCCACGAGTTTCTCCTTCAGTTCGGCAACAACCTCGTTGAGCTTCTTGCCAGCAAACTCGCCATTGGCTACTACAGTTTCATTGCCGGGCACTCCAGAAATTTCCCAGCTTTCGCCTACATTCTCCTGCTGTACATCAAGATGCTTGAAAGGGATAATCTTCTCGCCACCCCAAATCGTCGACTTGAGCAGCGCGTTAAACTTCATTGGTTCCATAATTGTTGTATTTAGTAAATGTTATAATTCAAAATTCTAAAATTCAAAATCGCAGGCGGCAGCCGAGAACAATTCAAAATTCCTAATTCAAAATTCAAAATCGCAGGCGTCAGCCGAGAACAATTCAAAATTCCTAACTCCTAATTCCTAACTCCTAATTCCGTATGGTTAGTTCTCTTTCCAAAACTGCGGTGTGAATATTACGAGCACACTGAATATCTCAAGACGTCCGATGAGCATCAGCACCGAGCATATCCACTTGGCAGCAATAGGCAGTTCGCTCCACGACATAGTAGGACCAATCTCCGTTCCGAGCGTCGGGCCAACGTTGCCCAACGCACTTAGCGTGATGGTTATGGCATTGGTGTTGTCTATACCCATCGCTATCATCGAGAACGAGCAGAACAGGCACAGAATGAGATAAGTCGAAAGGAAAGCGAGCAGCGTCACACGCTTCGACGAAGGAACGTTGGTGCCGTCGACACGCATGGGCAACACGGCATTGGGATGCAGCATCTGACGGAACTCGTTCTTAATGATCTTCAACAGCATGACGCAGCGTATGCACTTGAATCCACCGCTCGTAGAACCCGAACACGCTCCGAAGAACATACAAACAGCCAATACCACCCATGTAACGTGGGGCCATACGGCAGGGTCGTCGGAAAGCAAACCCGTTGTGGTGATGAACGACACCACCTGGAACAAGGCACTTCGAACTGCCGGTTCAAACTCATAACCGTTCTTCCACATCAACTCAAACGCTATAAAGCCAGCGAAAGCAAGCACCACAAACAAATAGAATCGGCACTCAGCACTCTTCAGAAGCGTGCTGGGCTTGCGTTGCGACACGGAAATATAGAGCATCGTGAAGTTGATGCCCGATACAAAACAGAAGAAGATGACAATGTATTGCACTACAGGAGTGAGATAACTGTAGTCGTTATGGGTGGCAAATCCACCCGTGGCAGCCGTTGTGAAACTGTAGTTGACGCTACTGAATAAGTCCATACCGGCACACCACATAGCCAAAATGCACAACACGGTGATACAGATGTATACCACCCATATCCACTTGGCGTTGGTACTGAGGCGCGGATGCAGCTTGGTCTTGATAGGTCCGGTGGCCTCTGCGGCAAAAACCTTGACGCTACCGCCCACAAGCGAGGGCAAAAGGGCTATCGTAAAGAATACTATTCCCAGACCGCCAAGCCACTGCGTGAACGAACGCCAAAACAAAATGCCGTGCGGCAGGACGTCTACATCGTCTATTATGGTAGCTCCGGTAGTGGTAAATCCCGACATCGTCTCGAAGAAAGCGTCGGTGAAAGAATGCAGATAGCCGCCTAAGAGGAACGGAAGCGTTCCGAACAGCGAGAATACCGTCCACGTTAGCGTCACCACAAGATAGGCATCGCGTCGAGAGAGGGTGTTGTCGCAATTGCGGGCTATCAATCGTAGCACCAGTCCGGTGCCCGCCGATATTGCCACAGACAATGCAAACGCCATAAGGTCGTCCTCGTGATAATACACCGAAACGCCAAGACACAACAACAGCATCATAGCCTCGATGAAGAGCAACGACCCTATAATCTTATATATAAGCTTTAGATTTATCATAGGAAGAACTTTTCAATCTTCTTCATGTTGACGTTATGGCAGAACACCATAACCGAATCGCCCGGGTGAATCAATGTGTTACCCGACACAAGCAGTCCCTGACCGTCGCGCACGAGTCCACCTATGGTCATACCCTTAGGCAGTCCGAGGTCCTTAACGGGCTTTTGTGTAACCTTCGAACCTTCCGACGGAATGAACTCTGCGACATCGGCATTGGCTGTCATGAGGAAGCGCACGTTGTGAACGTTGGCATCGAGCATCATCTGATAGATGTGGCTGGCGGCTATCGACTTCTTGTTGATGATGGTGCCGATGTCCAGACTCTCAGCCATGCTTACGTAGTCGATGTTCTCGACCATTGCCACCGTCTTGCGCACTCCCATTCGCTTGGCTGTAAGACAAGCGAGGATATTGGTCTCGGCATTGCCCGTCAGCGCCACGAAAGCCTGCGTATTCTTTATGCCCTCTTCGATAAGAAGCGAGAGGTCGCGTCCGTCGCCGTTGATGACAAGAGCCTTGTCGTTTTCAAGTATAGAGTTAAGACGCTCGCAGCGCTGCTCGTCAGCCTCGATAATCTTCACGTCCATATAGCTCGGCATGGTCTTCACTGTGCGTACAGCCGTAGCTCCACCACCCATTATCATCACGTTCTTCACATCGACATAATGTTCCTTGCCGACGATTTTGCGTATGTATGGAATGAACTGGCGGGTTGTCATGAAGTAAGCCATGTCGTACTTCTGCAGACAATCGTTACCTCCAGGGATGATGGTTTCGCCCTGGCGCTTGATGGCTACGATGTGATACGGGTCTTCCGGTCCGCAAATGTCGCGCATGGGGCGGTCGAGAATGGTGCACGACTCGCGCAACTTGACGCCAAGCATGACGAGTGCTCCACCATGAACGTCCCAACGCTGGCGCACCCACGACATCTTGAGTCCGTTGTTGATGTCAATGGCTGCAAGCATCTCCGGATAGATGATTGAGCTAACGCCCAATCCGGCAAAGAACTCCTTTAGTTCGGGTTCGATATATTCAGAGTTATCAATCTTTGCCACAGTCTTTCTTGTGCCAAGAGCCTTGGCAAGCACGCACGATGCCATGTTCTGGCTTTCGTCGGGCGTTACGGCGATAAACAAATCGGCATTTTCGGCTCCTGCCTTTTTAAGTGCCTTGACACTTGTAGACGATGCCTCCATTGTGAGGATGTCTACATCTGAGCCTATATGCGAGAGTCGCTCTTCATCGCTGTCCATGACCACAATGTCGTCATGGTCGCGCGAGAGCAGACGCGCAAGATGCGTACCGATGGCGTATGCGCCGGCTATAATGATCTTCATAATGAATTGTTGGGGTGATATATTTAGTTGTTGATGATCGCTCGCTTTATCGACTCAATGTCGGTGCCGGCGATATGTCGCAATTCGCTTACTGTGCCGTGTTCGATGAAGCGGTCGGGCAGTCCTACACGGCGCACTGTCGTGGTCTTGCCATTGTCGCTCAACCATTCGAGCACAGCCGAACCGAATCCGCCTGCAAGCTGTCCGTCTTCAACGGTAACGATACGGCTGAATCGCTGCGAAACGCTTTCAAGCACTTCTGTATCAAGCGGTTTGCAGAAACGCATGTCGTAGTGTGCCACGCTGACTGAATTGCCTTCTTCGCGCAACTGGCTTATGACGGTCTGTACATCGTTGCCCAACGGACCGTAACTCAGCACAGCTACGTCGCCGCCATCGCTCACCTGACGTGCCTTGCCTACTGGTATGGCTTCCAGCTCGCAATGCCAGTCGTCGCGCTTCACTCCCTTGCCACGCGGATAGCGTATCACCACCGTGCCCATACTGGGCAACTGTGCCGTATACATCATTCGGCGCAGCTCGCACTCGTCCATCGGCGAGCACAACGTGAGGTTGGGCACCGGACGCAGGGCGGCTATGTCGAACACTCCATGATGCGTAGGTCCGTCCTCGCCTACAAGTCCGGCACGGTCGAGACAGAACACCACCGGAAGGTTGAGTATGGCGGCATCGTGTATGATGTTGTCGTAAGCACGCTGGGCGAAGGCACTGTATATGTTGCAGAAAGGCATCAATCCGTCCTTTGCCATACCCGCTGCAAACGTGGCGGCGTGTCCTTCGGCTATGCCTACGTCAAACACACGGTCGGGCATAGCATGCATCATTATGTCCATCGAACACCCCGTAGGCATGGCTGGCGTGACACCAACTATGTTGGGATTGGTCTCTGCCAATTCCAGCAGTGTACGTCCGAACACCTCCTGATACTTCAATGGATATGGGTCGGCAGTGTCGGGAATGCGCTCACCTGTCTCGGGGTCGAACTTGCCGGGAGCGTGCCATACAGTAGCCTCGCGCTCGGCGGGTTCATAGCCCTTGCCCTTTACGGTGTGAAGGTGGAGCAGTTTCGGACCACGCATATTCTTCAACTGTTCGAGTATGCGCACGGTCTCGCTCACATCATTGCCATCGAACGGTCCGAAGTAGCGTATGTTCATACCCTCAAAGATATTATGCTGATGTGAGAGCGCCGACTTCAGGGCGTTGTTAAGGCGTATGATGCCCTTTCGACGGTCGTCGTTGAGGTAGCCCATGGAGTGCAACCACTTCGACGCCTTGTCGCGCAAGCGGTTGTACGTGGCGTTGGTGTCGAGATTAAGAAGATACTTCTCCATACCACCAACAGCACGGTCGATGCTCATATCGTTGTCGTTGAGCACGATAAGCAGGTCGTTGGGCGACGACGACACGTTGTTGAGTCCCTCGAAAGCGAGTCCACCCGACATGGCACCATCGCCTATTACTGCCACCACATGGCGGTCGTCGTGACCGGTCTTACGGGCAGCCACAGCCATACCGAGCGCTGCCGAAATGGAGTTGGATGCGTGTCCACACGTGAATGTGTCGTACTCGCTCTCCATCGGAGTCGGGAATGGGCGTATGCCGTTAAGTTTGCGGTTGGTGCAGAACGTGTCTTTACGACCAGTTAGTATCTTATGACCATAAGCCTGGTGGCCGACATCCCACACAATGCGGTCGTACGGTGTGCTGAACACGTAATGCAAAGCCACCGTCAGCTCGACAACGCCGAGCGACGAAGCAAGGTGTCCAGGATTGACCGACAACTCGTCGACAATGTCACGACGCAATTCGGCGCAAAGTTCGGGCAACTGGGCCACACTGAGACGTCGCAAATCGTCGGGACTGCTGATTTGGTCCAAAAGTTCAGATATGTTGTTCATGAAATAACTTTAGCTGTACAGTTATGCAAAGTTAATGTAAATGAGCGAAAGCGCAAAAGAAAAAACAGACAATCGTCAACCTATAACGTCATAACCAAGACTCATTTTCATTTCATATACCAATTGCCGCCATGCAACACCATTGGCACTACAATCTCCTCCTTGGTGCTGTCGCCAAAGCAGAGCATAAGAAAGGCGCGGCCCACATGGCGGGCGGTGTCGGTCTTTGCGCTCACGGCATGCACAGCCGCGAGTCCGCTGTGGTCGTCCTTAATCTGCCCCACATACTGCTTGGCATTGACTATCAGCTGTTCGCGATAGCTGCCGGGGATGCTGTCGGGACGATAGAATCCGTCGACATAAGCCTCATAATTGCCGGCTATAAGATAGTCGTAATACACCTTGGCAGCACGCACCGCCAGTTCGTTAGGATTCTGCACCTCGGTCTTGCCACATGATACGACAGCAAGAACCACCAGCGCCAGGACTACATATAAAATGTTTCGCATGTTCAATTATATTTATAAAAAAAGAGGATATGACATCCCTGCCATACCCTCCTAATGATATCTATCTATTATTTCTGACGTATGAATACGTTGATTGGACATCCGTGCATCGACCAGTTGTCGCGAATCTTGTTCTCCAAGAAACGGCGATACGGCTCCTTGATGTACTGTGGCAGGTTGGCGTAGAACACGAACGACGGAATCTGTGTGTTGGGCAACTGTGTGCAGTACTTTATCTTGATGTACTTGCCCTTGATTGATGGTGGCGGATAAGCCTCAATCAGAGGAAGCATCACCTCATTGAGCTTTGAAGTACCCACATGTGCCTTACGGTTCAGGTATACCTGCTTGGCTGTTTCGAGCACTTTGTAGATGCGCTGCTTGGTCAGAGCCGAAGCGAAGATGATGGGGAAGTCGACAAACGGAGCCATGCGGTTGCGTATGGCGTTCTCGAATGTCTTGATGACAGCCTGGTCCTTGTTCTCTACAAGGTCCCACTTGTTCACCACAACCACAAGCGACTTGTTGTTGCGCTGAATGAGCTGGAAGATGTTCATATCCTGTGCTTCAATGCCGCGTGTAGCGTCGAGCATAAGTATGCACACGTCCGAATTCTCAATGGCACGTATCGAACGCATTACCGAATAGAACTCCAGGTCTTCCGACACCTTGTTCTTACGACGTATACCGGCAGTATCGACAAGATAGAAGTCGAAACCGAACTTGTCGAAACGGGTGTATATCGAGTCACGTGTAGTACCGGCTATCTCGGTCACAATGTTGCGGTCCTCGCCGATGAAGGCGTTGATGATTGAGCTTTTGCCTGCGTTAGGACGACCTACAACGGCAAAACGAGGAATACCATCCTCTACCTCTTCCTTGGTATCGGGCTTCAGCTTCGACAGCACGAGGTCGAGCAAGTCGCCTGTACCACTACCTGTAGCCGAAGAGATGCACTGTGGCTCGCCAAGTCCAAGAGCATAGAACTCAGCAGCGTCATAAATCTGGTCGTTGTTGTCGGTCTTGTTAGCCACGAGGATAACGGGGAGCTTGGTGCGGCGAAGGATTGTTGCCACGTCCTGGTCCCAGTCGGTCAGTCCGGTCTGTACGTCGACGAGGAAGAGCACGAGGTCGGCCTCTTCTGTGGCAACGATCACCTGCTTGCGAATGGCATCCTCAAAGATGTCATCGCTCTTCACCACCCATCCACCGGTGTCTACAACAGAAAACTCGCGACCGTTCCACTCGCACTTGCCATACTGGCGGTCGCGTGTAGTGCCGGCTGTGTCGCTAACGATAGCCTGACGTGTCTTGGTCAGGCGGTTGAACAGTGTCGACTTACCCACATTGGGGCGTCCCACTATTGCTACTAAATTTGCCATAATGTTTTAGTCATTCTTTCCTCCGCATCACACGGAGGCTTGTAGGATGTGGTCTCTGCATCCTTGTTAATGATTTTCCGAAGCTGACCCACTCCGGCCCTCGCCATTCTGACGAGAGTATCCCCTCTTTGCTATTCAGGGGGAAGCGGCAGCGAAGCTGTCGCAATGTTGAGTTACGAGTTACGAATTACGAGTTACGAGTTATTGCCGTTGGCAATTGTGAGTTGTGAATTGATAATTCTTAATTCCTAATCGGCACAGCCGACCAACTCCTAATTCCTAACTCCTAACTCCTAATTCCTAACTCTCACTCCGGATTATACCCGAAGTTGTCCAACTCTCTCTTTGAGCTGCGCCAGTCCTTGTCCACCTTTACAAAGGTGTGCAGATAGACGCTCTTGCCGAAGAACTTCTCGAGCGACTTGCGTGCCTCGGTCGACATCTTCTTCAGCGCCACGCCCTGATGTCCGATGATGATGCCCTTCTGCGAGTCGCGCTCCACGTATATCACGGCGTGGATGTCGATGTTGCGGTCGGTCTCCTTAAACGACTCCACCTTAACCTCTACCGAGTAAGGAATCTCCTTGTCGTAGTAGAGCAGAATCTTCTCGCGGATTATCTCCGACACGAAGAAACGGGCTGGTTTGTCGGTCAGCTGGTCCTTGTCGAAGAAAGGAGGTGAGTCGGGCAGAAGCTCCTTGATGCGGCGCATGAGCATGTCGACGCCAAACTTGTTCTTGGCTGATATGGGCAGTATCTCGGCATTGGGCAGCAGCTTGTGCCACTTCTCAACGGTGTCGCCGAGTGTCTTCTGGTCGCTCTGGTCAATCTTGTTGATGAGCAGAAGCACCGGAATGGTCATCTTCTTCACCTTATCAAGAAAGTCCATGTTCTTCTCTGGATTCTCCACAACGTCAGTCACATAGAGCAGCACATCGGCATCCTGCAATGCCGACTCCGAGAAGGCGAGCATCGACTCCTGCAACTTGTAGTTGGGCTTCAGCACACCGGGAGTATCAGAGAAAACTATCTGGGCGTCGTCCTCGTTGACAATGCCCATAATGCGGTGGCGCGTGGTCTGCGCCTTGAATGTGGCAATACTGATGCGTTCGCCAACAAGCTGATTCATCAGCGTCGACTTGCCCACATTAGGATTGCCCACTATATTTACAAATCCAGCTTTGTGCATATTCTTTTCTATAGGGGATAATTTTTTTACTATAAATACAAAGTTAGTGTTTTTTCGGGAATATCCGCAGACGCGTATTTGCAATTATATGATTTTTAACAGAATAGACACAAAAAAAGCACATTCGACGATAGTTCTTTAAACTGTCGGATGTGCTTTTATATATGAGATAATATGTTTCTTGATTACTTAGCACCGGCTACTTCCGAGCCGTCGTAAGCCCACTTGCAGAACGAGGCTCCGTGAACGAAACCTGCACCGAAAGCAGTGAAGATGACGTTGTCGCCCTTCTTCATGTTCTTCTCGTTATCCCACAATGCCAATGGTATTGTGGCAGCGCTGGTGTTGCCATAGCGCTCGATGTTGACTACCACCTTATCCATAGGCAGACCGATACGCTTGGTAACGGCCTCGATGATGCGAAGGTTTGCCTCGTGCGGTACAACCCACTTCACGTCGTCGGCAGTGAGTTCGTTGCGCTTCATCACTTCAGCCACGTCGTTGCTCATGTCGGTAACGGCATAACGGAACACTGTGCGACCCTCCTGATAGAGATAGTGCAAACGGTGTGCAACGGTGAAGTGTGACGGCGGGCAAACAGAGCCACCAGCCTTCATGTGAAGGAATGGGAGTCCCTTGCCGTCGGTACGCAGATACGAGTTCTGCACGCCAACACCTTCCTCCTCAGTAGCCTCAACGAGCACAGCTCCGGCACCGTCGCCGAAGAGTACGCAAGTAGCGCGGTCCTGATAGTCGACGAGCGACGACATCTTGTCGGCACCGATGACGATTATCTTCTTGTAGCGTCCGCTCTCAATCATTGTAGCGGCTACGTCGAGCGAATAAAGGAATCCGCAGCATGCAGCCTCAAAGTCGAAGGCGAAAGCATTCTTCAGTCCGAGTTTGCCAAGGACGATAGACGCTGTCGAGGGGAACTTGTAGTCGGGAGTTGTGGTGGTTACAATCAGCGCATCGATTGTGTCGGGGTCGACGCCGGTCTTCTTCAGGAGCTGCTTGGCTGCCTTACGGGCCATGTAGCTTGTACCAAGACCTTCCTCGGTGAGGATGTGGCGTTCCTTGATGCCGACACGTGTCATAATCCACTCGTCACTGGTGTCTACCATGCGCGACAGCTCCTCGTTGTTGAGGATATAGTCGGGCACGTATCCGCCAATGCCGGTGATTACTGCGTGTATCTTTCCCATTTTACGGTGAGAAATTATTCAGCTACTTCCTTAACGATAGCCACCTTGCCACGATAGTATCCGCAAGTAGGGCATACTGTGTGGTAAACGTAGTAAGCGCCACAGTTAGGGCATACTGCCAATGTAGGAGCTACTGCCTTATCATGAGTTCTTCTCTTAAGTGTACGAGTCTTCGACTGTCTTCTTTTAGGATGTGCCATTTTTCTTTAATCTTTAATTATTGTTTTTAATTTTTCTAATCCATTCCATCGCGGATCTACCGCCGTCTCTTCATCCTCGCCACTACTTCGGGTAGCTGAGTGTTCTTCGAGAACCTTAATCATCGCCGCGTTACATTTTCCAGGTGTATGCACGTGCTTAGCGGGTATGTTGAGCGCTATAAATTCGTAGATGAACCACGCCACATCGAGTATGCCTTCACGCTCGTCGACTGTGATGAGGTCATCGTCCTCGGAATATTCTTCTCCTAACTTCACCACGAGGCGGTCGTCCGTCTCAATTGGCTGTTCCATATCGTCCAGACACAGGTCGCACGGAATAACGACGGTGCCCTCGGTGTGAAAATCAAGCTCAAAATAGTTCTCCGTGCGGCGTACATTTATACGCACACGAATATTGCCACGCTTGATTTCGTCTTCGTCAAGTGACTCAAACCAAGCGTCGCCCAGACTATATTCAAGGGCACTCTGACCATCTTTCAAGTCCTTCAAATCTATTCTAAGCAGTTCAGAACTACACATTTGGTGCGCAAAGTTACAAATATTTTCCGACATACGACAATTTTACAATAATGTTTTTGACTTTCTTAAAGGTTTTTTCAGTTCTACGCGAAATGTTGTGCCTATTCCTACCTCAGAATGCTTCACCCAGATGCGTCCTTTGTGATATTCCTCCACAATGCGCTTGGCGAGCGAGAGTCCGAGTCCCCAACCGCGTTTCTTGGTAGTGAAGCCGGGGCGGAACACGTTGCGCAGGTCCTTCTTGCGTATTCCCTTGCCAGTGTCGCTCACCTCAACAACGGTCTTGTTTGCTTCTTGCGCCACGGTTATGGTTATAGTGCCCTCGCCTCCCATGGCGTCGACAGCATTCTTGCACAGATTCTCTATCACCCATTCAAATAGCGATGCGTTTATCCGCACTCTCACCTCTCCCTCTGGGAAGCGGCGTATCATCTGTACGCGCTTCGACGTGCGGCGGTCCATATAGTCCACCACGTGCTGCATCACCTCCTTAAGGTCGGTATCGACGGGTTCGGGCAGCGAGCCTATCTTCGAGAAGCGGTCGGCTATGAGTTGCAGTCGCTGCACGTCGTTCGCCATCTCAGGTATCAGTTCGTCGTCGGGATAAGTCTCGCGCAGAATCTCCACCCATGCCATCAGACTGGATATGGGCGTACCGAGTTGATGGGCGGTCTCCTTCGAGAGTCCCACCCACACCTTGTTCTGTTCGGCACGTTTCGATGTGAGCAATGCAAATATGGCTATCACCACAAACAGCATCACTACACCTAATTGTATATAGGGGTATGATGCCAGGCGGCGCAGCATGAGCGAGTCGTCGTAGCACACATCTATATAGTCGGTGCTACGGTCGTCGTCGAGTGTGATACGTATGTTACGATTGGCGGCAAGCAATTGCTTGCCCATATCAGCGAGAAAGGCTGTGGTGTCGGCAGAGTTATTGCAATGGTCAATTTCAATGTTGCGGTAAGCCTGTACCTGTCCGCGCGGGTCGAGCACAACAACAGGTATAGTATTATTACTGTTTATCACGCGCAGCACAAGATTGATGTCGGTGTTCTCATCGGCATGGTTGAGCGTGCGCATAGCCTCAGCCCACACCTCCATCTTGGCACGCTCCTCACCGGCAAGGTCGCGTATGAGGATGTGCGACACAACGAGCGAGACAACCGCTATCACTACGGCTGCCAGCACAAGAACTATCTTCACACGGCGTATCTGGTCTATCCACTGCATATAAATGTATAACGCAGTTATCGGCAGATTATTATTTTGAGCTCACACCAATCGTTACGAACCTGCACACCAATCGTAATGAACCTGCACTCCAATCGTAATAAAAGCTCGCACCAATTGATGCGAGCCTTACCATAGACTACTATCCATCACCTTATTGGCAGCTCCTTCAGAAACAGAATCGTTGTTTACGGCATCCGCCGATGTGGTTTGGCGTGCGTTCATCATCCCACCGATTATGACAATCAGCACCAATGCCAATGCTATGAGGAGGGCGTTCACTACAGCCAACGACCTGCCCTTGTCTGCCATCAGAAGCCTTACCTGCGCAATGTCAGCAGGACGATGCACACAATCGGCAGCAGCGCACTTACGCCCCACCCTCATCAGATGCTTGCTACGTACAGCCTCTGCCATATACTCCAGCACCTTTCCAAACGAATAGATGTCGGCGCTGGGACTGCTTATAGCATTTGGCTGCAACTGTTCGGGGGCTATATAGCCACGTGTGCCTGCCGGAATCTTAAGCACGCAGAACGTCTCGCTGTCCGATAGTCCGAAGTCTATCAGCTTTGCGTCGCCGCCACGGTGGGTGAGCATTATGTTCGAAGGCTTGATGTCGCGGTGTACTATCTGCTTGGCGTGCATATACTCCATAGCATCAAGCAGCTGAGCAGCTATCTTATGTACCACCTCTTCAGTCATCTTGCCGCCTTTTACAGCCGCCTCAAGCGTCTCGCCGTCGACATATTCCATTACGATACACTCGCCAAGGTCGCCCACCGATTCCATGCTTATGGTGCGGCAGATGTTGGGATGGTCGAGTTGCAATCCTATCTCAAACTCCTTCATCAGTGCCTGACGATACACCGGCGTATAACGAAAATCCGTCTTCAAGCATTTCAGCACATAGCGCTTGCCGTATCTCACGGCGGTGAACATACGTGCATGGCCCGACTTTGACACATAGCACTCGCTGATATTGGTGAATCCGTTGTCGGCTCGTGCTACGTTAAAATCCGATTCGCTATCTATGTCCACCACATATCCCGAAGTAGGGCGGTTTTCACTGTCATTCATAATCTGTCTAAATTATCTTTCTTACTATCGAAAGTCCGCCATTGCGTCCTGCCACAAAGGGTGGTGTACGTTCGCCATTACGCTCTATATACGGCAGGTACAGCGGCTGTTCCTTAATGAAGCATCCTGTTACAAACATATCATCCGACTGCAACTTGCTGTTATGCGCTTCCACTACACGATATGCACTATCGCCTAAGTATTCAAGACGAAGCAGACGATTGGGTGCCCACCCTATCTCCACATTATCGCCTCGCTCCAAATCGCTGCTCACAAGTTGGCAAGCATCAAAAAACGACGAATTGTAGCGTGTGCTGTTCTTCAGCCAAAGCAGAAACGAGGCATAGTCCTTATGTCCTATATATGCCGATAGAGAGTCGAGGGTCAGCATGCGCGGCTTATGGCTGTCGCTGACATAGCCATACAGTCGCTTCAATGTCGACGGCGACACGAATATCTCATGTCGGAGGCGCAGTATCACCGAGAACTCCTCAAAGTCGGTGGTCGTGGTAAGGTGCTTGCCGTAATGCTCCTCGACAAGTCGTTTCAGCTCTTCTATTTCTGGTGTGTTCATTGTCACTTCATTTATATGTCATCAATTATATTCTCAAACTGGTCCCAGTATGACTTTGCCCGATAATACTCCTCCCTGCCTTTAGGCACATGCACGCGGCACGTCTTCAGAAAGTCGGTAGCAACATTGGCAAATGTGTTGTCATAGCAAACTGGTGGCAATGCTGCACCGACGTAAAGGTCAGTGAGCGGACAACCGTCGAAGACGTATTCGTTTATAATATCCACTTTCTTGCCAAGGCGCACCGTGGTAAGACGGCTGCATTTCTGAAACAGTCCGGAAGGCAGCTGCTTAAGGGTGGAGGGCAGCACCACTTCCTTCACCTTGCTGTTATAGAAGGCGCACATACCCAACTTAGTCAGTCCGTCGGCGAATACGAATTTCTCCACGCTGCTTTCGCGGAAGGCATAGTCGCCAACGCTCTCTATGGTGGAGGGCAATGTGTATTCGCCCTTCTTGCCCATCGGGAACCAGAGTATGCGCTTGCCGTCATTGCTCAGGAGTACGCCGTCCTTACTCTGGAAGTGGGTGTTGGCTGCCGACACGTCGATGGTCTCCAGCGACGTGCAACCTGCCGATGGACTTACGGCGCTTACCGAAGCTGGGATGGTGATGCTGCGCAGAGAGGTGCAGCCCTCGAAGGCTTCCTTCTCTATCTTGACGGCTCCCATTGGCAGCTTGATGGTATTCAGACCTGTGCAAGCGCGAAACAGACCTACGCCTATCACTCCGTCCTCTGTAAATCGTGATTCGCCATACTCGCCACCACCCGCAACGATGCTTGCTCCCGAGATGTCGAGGTCGGCAAGACGTCCGGCTGTAGGATGGTTTTCCTCATCGCGTCCTGCCATGATGCGCAGCGTGCGCAGATCGTCGCCATTGAGCGGGCCTACCAGAGAAAGACTGGTAAGATTGAATATCTGGTCGCCGAGGAGGGTGGAAAGGATGCCTGACTTACCAAGCACGACAGCTGATGAGGTGGTGAACTGGAGGGCTTCGCCTTCCGACTCGCCTATGCTGTTGACAGCAAATGGCTTGATGGTATAAGTTATGTTGGGCTGCAGACCGTCAATAAACAGACTGTACATTCCCTTGTCGTCAGCCTCTCCGCTCTGCATAATGGTCTTCTCGCCTCCCTCAATGCCTTCGCCCGACACACGGCAACCGCAGGATGTGACGGGGTCGCCGCCATTGTCCGTGATGCTGTAGCCTACGATAAGGCTGACCGGAGCGCTACTCAGCACTTCTGCCTTGCTTACCGTTGGGCGTTCGTTGGGCTGCGTGGCGAAGCTGACCATCTCGCCTGAGAGCGAGGCAGAGCCGTTGGTGCCATGAAGCATATAATAATAGGTGGTGCCGGCTGTGAGCGTAGAGAGACGCATGCTGACATTGCCGTTGGCATCAGCCTGCACTTCCTGTCTCTCAGACATGCTCTCGTCATTGCCATAACTGAACCAAAGACTGGGCATGTCCACTCCCTTGTCCTTGACACACTTGCCCGACAGCGTGGCTTCCGTACGGCTAATGTCCGTAGCCGGAAGCGTCTGGAGGCGAGGTTCAAAGTTGTACGGACTGTCGCTGCTGCAAGAGCAGACCGTCACGACAGCCATCAACAATAATATATAGAGAATACGATTATTCATAATCGGTACGTTTTTTTACTTGCGCTTTGTTATCATTCCCGTCTTTCCAAGGCATATTCCTACACCTATACATCCCTGCCATTGCTTGCCTGCAATGGTCAGTGCCGACGCACTGAAGCTGAATCGTCCTACCGAAGCTACAACGCCAAGCTCTGCCGCAAAGCCTTTATGGCTGAACTCTTCGTTGCGTAGCCAACCGCCGCCCTCGCTGTCGGCAAGCTGCCATGCAGTGGTCTTACTTCCGTAGCCCACACCTTCGAATATGTTGAACAGGCTGCTCAGACGGTGTATGGCCCCCACGGTGAGGGCATACTCTGAGATCTGCTTGCGTCCGGTATAATAAGGAGTGTTGCTGGTAGAGGGTCGATAGCCGTCGCTATTGCACGAACCTATCGTCGTGGGCGACGAATGCAGATTGCTGCTCACATGCACATAAGCACCATGACGACGCATCAAGGCTGCCATTACGCCCCACGAGGGTCCGTCGGTATGGAGTGAGGCTGTGAGCAACGTGAAGGCATGGAGCTGAACAATGCGTCGGGGCGGTGCCACGGTTACGGTGTCGACGATGGTCTGGGTGTATACTATAGTGTCGTGCTTCTCCACTACAGCGGTCTGTGGCAGACGAAGGCGCATCTCGTAGGTCATGCGGCTCTCAAGCTTCATGCCAAACTTATAGTCGCGCAGCACTCCCCATTGGGGATGTTTCAGCGTTATGCTCTTGGTACCCTTAGGTAGGAAAAGCCATATCTCGCCCACCTTGTCGCGACGTTCTACAATGCCCAGGGGCGAAGAGAAGGCGAAGTCAGCTGGTGCCACAACCTTAAGCAATGCGCATGCCTCGCCGTTAAGGTCGCGTACGGCATCGATGAAGGCACTCACATCGGTAGGCAACTGACGGAATTTCTCCACCGTAAAGGTGCTGTCGGGCGCAGCCAATGCAACTGTCACTGCTGCAGCCTTAGCATCGTTCAACGACAGACACGACAATATCATAGTATACACCACGCAAAGCATAACTTTACGTAGCGTAAAGGACAACTTTACAAATGCCTTCTTTATACTTTTCATATTACTCTAAATTAAAGTCGGATATTTCAATTACTCCATCACTACCACTTACAGTTGCCGACGGCTGCCACGTGCGCACATGGATGAGTGGCATGGAGGCGTTGCGGAAGTCCCACAGCAGAAACAGCCAGCCGTCATCGGCATAGCGGTCGCTCTTATAGCGCTGGCGCAGCGATACTCCGTAGATGCCGTCTTTCGTGGGATGGCGCATTATGCGGAAGTCGGAGAAGCGCACGTCCACCTTCTTGTTCATGCCGAACACCTTGGAGAGTCGCGAGAGATAGTCGGCCTTGGTATGGAGGGCGTAGCTCACACGGCTGTCAGCACCCACCTTGGCTTCATCCTTCGACTGACGTACTACGTTGCCCACGATGATGAGCGCGTCGTTGCTGAACACCTGACGTAGGAAGTCGATGTCCTTCGTGGTGTATGCCGTGCGCAGATGCTCGCAGTAATTGAGTATCTGACGGCGGCGTGTGGCGTCGGTTTCTTCCAGCTTTCCGCTTATTATCTTGGAAGCCTCAGCATAGAACGGACTGTTGTGCGCCATCGTGCGCACGTCTACAGCCGGGAGTCGTACCTCCTTACGGCTGACTTTCGCAGCAGGTTGCTGACCATGCACGTCCGCCGCCGTACCGTCAATGGCAGACGTCTGCCCCTCCGGCGCAGTTATTGCCGATTGCGATGGGTCGGCTGACGTGGCTGTAAACACCACGATGCCCTGCATGTCGACATATCCTTCACGACCCGTAGACAATTCGCGGAAGCGCAGACGACCGCCACGAAACTGCGTATCGAGCATACATCCGCGCAGCGGAATGCGGAACATCACGTTGCCACGCGCGTCCTCCACCACATACTGTCGTTCGCCGTTGGTCATGGTCTGCTCCACAAGCTGCATGCCCTCGCTCGTGCCGTAGCGCGTCTCGGTCGTCACATTATTATATTTTCCAATGGGCAGCACCCACAAAGCCACTGCCCACAAGGAAAGAATCAGCACAAGGGCTGATAATACATACGTTATTTTCTTCATTCAGAAAGTGTTATTGCCAGTCCTTTATCTCACCACCGATTTCTATCTTCACCTGCTCGGGGTCTTTTGAAATGATAAGGTTGACAAGATTCTCCACACCAGGTTTATAATTAAATCGGCTCTCATAGAAATAGCTCACACCGTTTACCTCCACTTCAAGGAATGGCATACGTGTTGTGATGTTCTGCGGCACGACGATGGCAGAATAGCTGGTCTCGTCGTCCTGATGGGCTATGATGCTCTGGCGTGCCACATTCGGATTGTACGTGACGATGCCTTGGCGTAGGTCGACGGTGGCAGAGGTTATGGTGCTGTGTATATACACCTTGGCTTTGGTGGGCAGCTCGCCTTCGAAGTCCTCGCCCTTTATCAGGCGTATGCGTAGCTTACTCATGATGTGATGAAACAAAAGACTAACTGGCGAATCCGACGCTGTGACACTCTTCTGCGAAGCAAAGAGCAGGTCGCTCGCCTCATAGCCACCAAGCGATGTGGCTGTCTTCGGGGTGTTCTGGTCGAGAGCCACGCTGAAAGGCTGACTGTCGAGGCTGAGCACCTTATCCATGCGTGGATAGATGGCATAGACATTGAACGTGCCGTCGTCCCAATAGAGGGGACGGAGTGATGTCCACTTGTCGCCGTCGTAGGTCAGCACATCGTTGTTGGCAAGATTGCCTCCCAACTCCATTGGCTTTTCTGTGTTTGCCACATACAGTCCTATGCGGTCGCCTATCTCGAAGTCGGTTTCCGTGGCACGTGTCTGCGACGGATGCTTCACCACAAAAGTCATCGGCATCGACTTGGCATCCTTGTATTGCGGATTGGCATCATCTGAGCAAGCCGCAAGAAACGCTGCCCCTACAATGCCGACACTCATGCAAACCCACCTTATTATATAATTCTTCATTCTTTGTCTTGTTTATTATTATTACGTTACTCCCATTCACAGCAGCCTGCATTACTGCTTTATTTTGCAATAATGTGTTTAAAGCCCGACCAGGATTCTGACGACTTATAGTCATTTAAGGCAGACTTAGGCACTATAACAGTAAGGTCTTCTAATGGAACTCCATCGAAAGCACTTTCATTCACGACTGGAGGAATGGTGCCCTTACATTCAACTACGCGAAGCGAAGCGCAATATTGGAAAGCACCCACATCGATTACCTCAAGACTGCTTGGCAATATTATCTTTTGAAGATTTTTGCTATTATAAAATGTTCTTTTATGAATACACATAATACCCTCAGGTATCTCCACCTCTCCTTCGAAAGTGCAATATGAAAAAGCTCCATCTGAAATGTTTGTCAATCCTTTGGGTATCTTCAGGCTTCCTGAGAAATTATTTCCTTCGAAGTTTCCACCATAAAGTTCTGTAAGACCCTTTGGTAATTCAAGTTCGCCAATGAATCCGTTTCCATAAAATGCAGATTCACCTATAACAGTGATGCCATCATGCAACTGTAGTCTGCCTCCCAACCCACATGATTCGAAAGCCTGCCAGGAAATGCGAGTCAAGGATTTAGGAATCACAAGGTCTCCTTTCAAGCCAGTACAACCACGGAATGCGCCAGAACCCAACTTCTTCAGATGACTTGGCAATATCAGATTGCCATACAGATACCGACAATATTGGAAACAAGAAGAACCAAGTTCTTCGATTCCATCTGGCAAATTTAATGGACAGATAAAAGCAGCATTAGCAAAAGCACCACTATCTATCTTCTTCAATGTGGAAGGCAATGCCAGAACACCGGTAAAATCGTTGTCAAGAAAAGCATTATCGCCAATCTCTACCACACCTTCGGGAATATTGAGAGAACCCTTCAGCCCTGATCTGGTAAAAGCGCTTCTTTCGATACGCTTAAGAACGTCTGGAAGCACAACACTTGTCAGCGTTTTCTTATCACCTAAACAATAAGGAGGCAACACATCATCTTTAGCTTCACCATCATGATACATAATACCTCCTACCATATATCCGATGAAGTCTGTTTTTACGTTTAAGCCTTTGATTCTTACATTCTTTAGGTTAAGAGCCGTAAGCTTTGGCATACTGTCGCGCATAAATACGAAATCGTACGCATTGATGGTACCGGTCAACTTCATTCGTTTCACCCTGGTAAAATCTTTATGCGAAGCGGCTATCGAGTCCTTAAGATATCCGGCTGTGGAATTGATAACGACATACTCCGTAGCCGTGGCGTCATGGCTCTGGAGGTCGTTCTCCCAAGGAGCTATTCTTTCGCTTACCAGCGTGAGACGATACTTGCCATGACCCTCGGTCTTGTCCACTCTGATGTTAAACTTCATCATCTTGCCCGACACATAGGTAAGCGCCTCGTTCTTCGCAAATTTGTAAGGCGCGCCATCTATGGTGATGCTGAAGAGTGTAGTGCCAGCCGGAACAGTCTGAGGCACTACGATAGCACGCCATTCATCGTTCACTTGCGAGGGAATGGTAGCCGACGGCTCCACGTCACCTGCCACTTTCACGGTTCCGTCTGTCATGCTTATGCTTGCCTTACGCGCCAGGTTGGTGACAAGCACTGTCTTGTCCATGCCTTCCCATTCGCTATCGGTGAAGCCATCGCCCTTGAGCAGTTTCACGCAGGCACTCGACATACGGTGTCTCAGCAGCAGACGCAAAGCGGCACTGGTGGGTGCTACGTCGTTCAACTTGCCCCAAAGGAAGTCGCTCGCTTCATAGCCGCCCATCTTGCCGTCGGCAGTGACATTATGTTGGTCGCGCTGCACATTAAAAGTATAGTTGTCGACGCTTTTAGGGTGGGCGTATGGATAGTAGCCATATACGTCTATATGGGTATGGAAGTCCTTCCAGTAAACGTCATAATCAGAATTCCATTTACGGTTGGCTTCATCGTAAGTGTAGCATACATTGTCGGCACGGTTGCCGCTCTGCTGTAGCGTGCCGGGTGTGCCAGCCTTGTAGTCAACAATGTAGATGCCCATTCCGTCGCCATCGCAAAAGCCGCCGTCGTTGACACGCGTCACAGACACCTGGTCTATCTCGCCTGAAAGTTCAATACGACGGGTACTGTGCTGTGTGCCGTCAGCGCCGAACAGTCCGTCAGCGCAACCGGCACACAACACTACACATACCGTTATGGCAATGTATATAAGACAGTTTATGTGTTTTCTTATCATTCGACAGTTTTTAATAATAAACCCGACCAGAAATTTGACGACTTATAGTCATTTAAAGCAGACTTAGGCACTATAACAGTGAGATCTTCTAATGGAACTTTATCGAAAGCTGTGCTATTCACTACTGGAGGAACGGTGCTCTTACATTCAATTACGCGAAGCGATTTGCAATACCAGAAGGCATACTCATCTATAAACTCAAGACTGCTTGGCAAGATAACCTTTTGCAGATTTTCACTTGCTATAAATGCTCTTTTATGGATATACGTAATACCCTCAGGTATCTCCACCTCTCCTTCGAAAGTGCAATTTGAAAAAGCTTCTTCTGAAATGTTTGTCAATCCCTTGGGTATCTTCAGGCTTCCTGAGAAATAATTTCCCCAGAAGTTGTTACCTCCAAGTTCTGTAAGACTCTTCGGCAAATCAAGTTCGCCTTTAAATCCGTTATGACCAAATGCACCATTTCCTATAGTAGTGATACCATCATGCAAGTGTAATCTACCTCCTAATCCGCATTCTTCAAAAGCGTATGAGGGTATTACTGTCAAAGATTTAGGAATCACAAGATCTCCTTTCAAGCCAGAACATTTAGCGAATGCGGATGAACCCAACTTCTTCAGATGGCTTGGCAATATCAGCTTGCCATACAGATACCGGCAATTATAAAAACATCTAGATTCGATTTCTTCAATTCCATCCGGCAAGTTCAATGGGCATATAAAACAACACTCTGAAAAAGCACTATCGCCTATTTTCTTCAATGTGGAAGGTAATGTCAAGATACCAGTAAAGTCATTGTCTATAAAAGCCCCTGGACCTATCTCTACCACACCTTCGGGAATATTGAGAGAACCCTTCAGACCAGCGCCGGCAAAAGCGCCTACATCAATACGATTAAGAACGTCAGGAAACACAAAGCTTGTCAGCGTTCTTTTACCAGTGAAACTATTAAAAGGCAATACATCATCTTCAGCATAATCAGTCCAATACTCAACACCTCCTACTGTATAATTGTATACTCTTTTGATTCTTACATCCTTTAGATTTAGAGCCGTAAGCTTTGGCATGCTGTCGCGCATAATTATAAAATCATACACGTTAATGGTGCCGGTCACCTTCATGCGTTTCACCATGGCAATATCCTTATGCGAAGCGACTATCGAGTCCTTAAGATGTCCGGCAGTGGAGTTGATAACAACATACTCAGTAGCCGTGGCGTCATGGCTCTGTAGATCATTTTCCCAAGGGGCAATGCTTTCGCTTACAAGCGTGAGACGATACTTGCCAGTACCCTCGGGCTTGTCCACTCTGATGTTGAACTTCATCATCTTGCCCGACACATAGGTAAACGCCTCGTTCTTAGCGAACTTGTACGGTGCGCCACCTATGGTGATGTTGAAGAGTGTTGTACCAGCCGGAACAGTCTGAGGCACTACTATGGCACGCCATTCATCGTTCACTTGCGAGGGAATGGTAGGCGATGACTCCACATCACCTGCCACTTTCACGGTTCCGTCCGTCATATTTATGCTTGCCTTACGCGCCAGATTTGTGACAAGCACTGTCTTATCCATGCCTTCCCATTCGCTATCGGTGAAGCCATCGCCCTTGAGCAGTTTCACGCAGGCACTCGACATACGGTGTCTCAGCAGCAGACGCAAAGCGGCACTGGTGGGTGCTACGTCGTTCAACTTGCCCCAAAGGAAGTCGCTCGCTTCATAGCCGCCCATCTTGCCGTCGGCAGTGACATTATGTTGGTCGCGCTGCACATTAAAAGTATAGTTGTCGACGCTTTTAGGGTGGGCGTATGGATAGTAGCCATATACGTCTATATGGGTATGGAAGTCCTTCCAGTAAACGTCATAATCAGAATTCCATTTACGGTTGGCTTCATCGTAAGTGTAGCATACATTGTCGGCATGGTTGCCGCTCTGCTGCAGCGTGCCTGGTATGTCGGCATTATAATCAACAATGTAGATGCCCATTCCGTCACCGTTGCAAAAGCCGCCGTCGTTGACACGCGTCACAGCCACCTGGTCTATCTCGCCTGATAGCTCAATACGCTGGGCGTGGTGCTGTGTGCCGTCAGCGCCGAACAGTCCTTCAGCGCAACCAGCACACAACACCACACATATAGTTATGGCAATATATATAAGAAAGTTTATGTGTTTCCTTATCATGCAACAGTAATCAATAAAATACAGATTATTCCTCAGTAGCCGTTCCACCATAGTCCACGCCGTCTGAGTCCCATCCGGTTATGGTGGCGTTCAAGCCGCTGCTTTTCTTGGCAAGTGTGACATTGAACGTATAGCTTTTGCCACTTTCAAAATCGAAAGCCTTGGAAAACACGAAGTCACGTCCGTCCACATTCACATTTATCAGATTGGTCTGCGCTACTTGCTGCGGCACCACAATGGCACGATAGACATTGCCGTCCTTGTATGGTGTCATCGGAGTCATAGTCAATGACTCACCATCATAATTCATAATAGGTTTCACCTTGCCCGTTGCAAGGTCTATGTTGGCACTTACGGCTGGTATGTTAAGCGTCACCTTAACATCTGAAGCTGCCAGCGAAGCATCGGTAAATCCTTCGCCTGGCTTCAAGGCTATCACCACCCTACTCATCACATGCTTTGACGCAATGTGGACAGTTGTCTGGCTTGGCGCCACATTTAACGTAGAACCAATGATGACATCGGAATTCTTATAAGAGTTGACATTGCTTTGATCAGCTTCTACTTTAAACACCACAGGGTTCTCGTTAATGTGTGCTGCCTGATAAGGATAATACAAATAAAAATCGGCACACGTCTTGTCATCCTTCCAATACACTGTCTCGTCGGGAGTCCAAGTATTGTAAGAATATGTATAGCGCATATTGTCAACATAATTGCCCGAAGGCTTTAGGTCATTATGCGAACCGTCATCGTTACGATTCACAACATAAAGTCCTATCCGGTCGCCACTCTCAAACGCAGTTTCGGTGACACGAGTTATATAGGTGCTGATGCCAATGGGTATACGCACTGTTGGTTTTTCGGGTTGCGGAGGTGTAGGCTCATCGTCCACACCGTTTTCTGCTCCCGAAGAGCAAGCCAACAGAAAGATATTGACAACAGCAATGTATAAGCACTTATTCAACAACTTATTTATTATCATAGATTTCAAGTTTTGCAATTGCCGTATTATAATAGTTTTGCAAAATTACACAATTTATGTGAATACGACAAGTTCACAATAGTTCACAATGAATAAATGATTCATCGTTAATATTGCCTATTATATCTTTTAATTATTCAAACTTAATCATTTTTGCCAATTGCAAGAAGTATTCATTCGACCAAATGGACATTTCTCTTGTATTCTTTAGAAATGGCATAACATCAGCTTTTACCTGTTTGATGTCTGCCGAACTTAATCTTTGTTCTAAGTCTGTAATGAATTCTTCTTGTGTTTTTTCACAGCCATTAAATTCCTTGATTCTTTCTTGTAGATGTTTAAAATCTAGAGGTATTCTATTTCGAACATACCATTCAAAGTCATACCAGTCTCGACCCTTTACTCTGTTTTTCCATGCTCGATATACCAATGCATGCATTTTGCCTGCAAATAAATCTGCAAGCGTAAAACATCTGGTCATGAAAGAGCGAGGCTCCATAAGAAGTTTTTGTTCTGTGGCAAAATTGAGTGGTGGATTGGTATCTACTTCAATCTTTATTTTGATTGATTTTTCTGTCTGGAAAGAAATGTCATAAACATCGGTAGTGTCTTTCAGAAATGCAGACTCAACCTTTCCAAAGTTCTTTTTATCCTTCTTTTTGATGTCAACTTTTCTTCCTATGGCTTCAAACTCATCTATGATGGGTTGGAAGTATTGCGTGAAGTCGAAGTTATCATCTTTGACCAACAAGGAGAAGTCCATATCTTCGCTAAAGCGCTCTAATCCGTGAAAGATGCGTAGACAAGTTCCACCATAAAATGCAGCCTTATCAAAAAAGCCACCTTGGTATAAACCTGCAAGAATAATTTGCTGATTAACCTCGAATGTCGCATTTCTTTTAGATTGGTCTGTGGACAGATCGTAAGCAGATAGCATATTTTGGTAGATATCATTCATGTTGTAAAAGTTTTAGAATGGTAAGTATTGATGTTGACTTCTTTCCGTTTTTTGCGTATGCAAGGAATATTTCCGGATTGAATTGACAGAACTTATCCATATCAAATCTTAGATTTTCCTCCAAAAACTCTAAGGCTTCCTTTTTATATCTCAAATTGATTCCAGGTTGATTGGCTATTAAATCACATAACGCCTTTTCTGGAGTAGCCATTATATAAACACTATTTCCCTCTTTTATTTGAGTGATACCTATAGGATAAGTTTCTCTTGAAATATGATAGTAGCAATAATTGCCCACTGGAGTATTGAACTCCTTTGCTGCCTTAAACGTCATTGATTGGATTGTATATACCGCCTCTGGTATTAATCCATAATAACGCAACGCTGTTTGCATAGAAACATAAGATGGTGCTAACAAATGGTTGGCTATTAATCCTGAAGATAGAGGAAGACCTGTTTCTTCCGGGTTTACGACAAACAAGTTTCGCCTAAGGCGGATGATTTCACCCGCCCTTTCCAGTTGTGCTACTTTAGCAAACTTAGTCTTTACATCGGGATAAAGCGAAGCTATGACCGAAGAAGTAACTGGAATATTGCCTAATGTGGTTAGAATATTGCTCATGTTGCGACAAAAATAGTAAAAATTTCAATAGAAAACTAACTTTCCATTAGTTTTCTATTGAAATTTTTACTTATTTATTAAATTCTACACATCTTTATCTTGCCATCCTTCTTTTCACCAAAACCATCTATGCATCATTTTCCTCAAGAACTCCTCGGTGATAGGGAAGCCCGAGGCATCGCCAATTACAGCGTCGATGTGGCAGTAGGGACATTCGGCTGTAGGTTCTTCGTCGGAGATGTAGTCCGTGATTTCGGATGGCGGGAATATCTCGCAGCAGCTAAAGCAGCCGCATAGCTTCGACTGCTCCAACTGCTGCTTGTTGCGGATGCTGCAATCGTGAGCTTGGCGAAGCGTCATTTCTTCCTTCAGGCTCCTATTGCCATTCGTCCTTTTATTCTTTATCTTCTTCATATTTTGTTTTTTGTCATTGATAAAGACCGAACCCACTTCACAAAAGCAGGCTCGGTCATAATTGTCTAAACTCTTACACTTATGATAAAATGCAAGGAGTCGGGCTATTTATATTTTTCTAACAGATAATGCTTACACCAATCTTTGTAGAACTTATGCGCATCCTCTTCCAGAACAAAGCCCTTGTCCTCAAGCTGAGAAATTGCCTTCTTGACATTCCACGACCAGATTTTTTTGATTTCCAAGTCATAGTCTACTGAATCCTGGCTTGCCTCACCCTCGAGAACACGAATATTTTGGGGATGTGCCCAAATAAACATATGTCCCCAAAGATGATACCAATGTTTCTTCAGATAGACAACGTCACGAACGTCTTTTCCCTCCAACACGAGAGTTGAAAGGTTCTTGAGAATCTCTCTCTTGTAACCACTCTTGAATGCAGTGAAGCCATAAATCGTTCCGTTCCATGCTATTCGGTCGTCACCGATAACCAACGAGTTGCGCGAGCTTAACTTTTTCGCAGCCACTATAAGCCAATGGTAGATAGAGAGTGTTATGATGCTTAACAACACTCCGAACCAAGATGAGTGATAAGAAGGTGAATATGTAGCGCCATCCAATTCCTTCACACCGGCGTCTTCCAACTTCTTTTTTATTTCATCAACATCTAATTTTGCGTATCGTCTGCTCGGCATGATGTTCTGCTCGCCATAGATAGTGAACTGTTTGGTAAACATCCAATACATCTTACTCTCATAAGTGGCGATGTTCACCTTGTCGTAAGGCAGGAAGATGTCATCCTCGGTCTTGAAGGTCTTCTGATGAAACACAATGCCCTTGTCTGTAAAGCCAATGGAAGAATGGGTGAACCATAACGACGGACTGAATATTACGCTGGGCGTAAAGCGGTCGTTGTAGGTTACTTCTGCACCATCAGCGATGTTGCCTCCATGATTCTTAATAAACTTTCGAGCGGCTCTTACATCATCATTCTTAACATTACTGAGACGGATGTTCTTCTCTGATCCGACGTACAAGTTATTGAATATAACGCCTCGTGTGAAAAAGTATTTTATTTCTTTGGTCTTCACACACCATCCACTTTTGATGTCCTCTGACGATATTATATGCTCAGGATTCATCCAGAGTGTATTGCGGTTACCGCTCAACAGCTTGTCAATACGATACCAGCGGGCTTTTGTCTTCAACATCTCAGATTCTTCTGAGAAACAAACTGGATCCTTTGTTGCAAGGGCATCAATGAAATCGTCATATTCATCAAAGTCCACATAGAATCTGTCATAAGACACATTGCCACCATTCCAGCCACTATTGTCTTCTTTTCCAATACCAATAGACACTCTTGTATTGCCAAGACAGAACCACGGGAGTCTGAAACTGAAGATTTTCTTCTCCTTGATACAGTACTCCAGGTCTTTTACAGGCAAACTATACTCACCTATTCTGTCTTTAGTGTAAGACACAGTAATATCTGTGTCTGTCAGAGTGATGTTGTTTTGCTCTACAAAACCTCTCCAAATACCAGGATAGTGACTATCTGTAAAACTAAATGGCCACCAATGGAAGGTCTTGGAAGTGAATGTAATAGAATTATTGTCTTTACTAATCATAATTATTGATTATTTTGTTATCATTGTTCTCTGTTATTATATTGCTTTTGCCTTATTCATAAGCTCCACCATAAGCTTTAATGTGTCGCCAATGTTAAGCTTCTCAGAATTATGAATATAGTAATATCCGCACGATCCTTCTGACTGGAAAGAGTTGAATGTGTCGCCGGTTATTATTTCGTCAAGTTTCTTTTGGGCAACAAGTTTCTTGATGCTTGCATTCCATTTGCCCTTGTCCTGTTTTCTGACAGCTTTTTTAATCGTTTCTTCCTCTTTTACCACCATACCAATACTAAGGCCATTATCTCCTTGTTGCTGGACGCAGAAGACAACACCATTATTTAATAAGTATTTCAGCTCAACCAGAGCCTCGTTGCGGAAATATGCTACGCGAATCATCAAAGGGCGGTCGCTTTCTTCATTCCAAGAGTCTTTGTCGTCAAAAACAATCTTAGTATTTGGGAATTTCTCTTGAGTAAGCTTGAAGAGTTCTTGGGCATATTTATGCATCACCACTTTCTGCCAAATATCATTGCAGCGCACAGCCGTAAAGTCATCATTCTTGAGGATATCCCAGTAATTGTCTTCTTTGACATTGTCTAAGCATTCGTTGATATGCTCTGAAAACTTCTCTATGAAATTGCAATATTGCGCGATGAGTTCAACATAGAAGGCCTTATTCCCCTTTATCTCGTCATCTTTCAATTCGCCAACAACAGTTCTTAAAAGCTTTGCATACTCTGCGTATGTAACAATCTTCCATCCTAAGCTTTGGATTTCGTCTTTGTCTAAGAAATTATCAGCCAAAGTCAGCAAGATGTACTTTGTATTTGGATGTTCCACCTCGTCTCTCCAACCTCTGGGGAGAATTTTACCATTGTTGGCTTCTTCTGCCTTATATTTGTTCTTATAACCTTCCTCATTAAGAGTCTTTGTTCTATCCTTATAGTCCACAAGCTGATCCGTATATGCTATGCTCTTGAACTTGTTTTCAAGAACCACCTGCACATTTCCAGTTACATCGTTGCCGTCAATAGAAAGTTTGTCGCAAACGCAAAAATCAAAATGATTATATTCACGTTTCACTTCCATCTCGTTAGGCTTATACTCCCAGTTCTTGTCGTCCAGCCATGTTTGCATTACTTTATTGAACACACAACGGGTATTGTCGTCTTCTGCCAACCATGCCAAGAAGTTGCTGTGAAACAACTCCTTGGACGACAAGGAAAGCTGGAAGATTGGATTGTTTTTTAAATTGTCTACAAATGTTTTCATAATTCTTCGTTATAGTTTTTAAGACGATGTCGTACTTGTTTACGACATCGCCTTGTTTATAAATAAGAAGCAATTCCGCTTGGACAAGCATAAGAACTTAGTGCTCTTCCTTTTTCTATCTTTACTTGCTTTCTAGTATTTTCCTTTATCGTTTTGCTATTTTTCCCAGTAACTGCTGAAAGTTGCTCTAGCAGAGATTGCTCTATGGCATAGAAAGAGTCTATATCTTGTGCTAAAGTGTTGACCTTCTTTTCTAATCTTTCTATTTTACTTCTACGTAATCCTGGAATGAAGCCAAAACAAATAGAACTAACTATACTTGCGAAGCCAAGTATTAATGAAATGATAATTCCTGAATCCATTACTCTTCTAATAGGCTTTCGTAATAGTCAAGTTGTTGCGTGAATTCTGCATCACCTCTCAGGCTACGTCCTTTGAGCAATACTTGCTCAAATTTCTCACGCCAAGCCTTCTTCAATTTTTCTTCAGCAAAAGATTTTGTCATCAGAAAAACTGCACCAATCAACCAACCAACCACAGGTATAATAATACCCGCAATTGCTACTGCTTTATAGCAATTAGTTTTTATATCCATAAAGCCCAGTTTCTTGTTTGCTCCTGCTATTGCCAGAGAAAGGAATTCTATGATATCTTCTTTGGTATTAGGAACTGGGAATATAGATATTATATCTATTTTCTTATTGACAATGAATGTCTCTCTCTTTGCAATTTGATCAGTAGAAGCTGCTTCTTCAATCTCTCTTTCTTCAGCTTTTGTTAAGGTGACATTGCTTAACTTTTCTGAAAGAAGTTGGATGGAAGAGATTGTTCTTTGCTGCGTGAATTCATACCCACACTCACACTTCAAAGTCATAGGAGGAATCTGTCTGCCACAGTTAGGGCATACTCTGCCAAATGCCTCTCTCTTCCTTTGGTCAATCTTCTCTTGCTTGGCATCTTCAACCAAGTCGTGCTCTCTCTTGCGTTTCTGCAAAATAGAGTTGATGTAGATTTCCAACTCTGTGATATCTACACCTTCTGATTTGGCACGCTTCACAATAGCTGCCTTCTCATATTCCTCAAGAACACCATCTTCAAGTGAGGCATTTATCAATGCTTCTAATTCTTTTGAAAACATAATTGTTTTTTTTATTGAGTTATTATTGTCTTAATACTTCTAAAACTATTGTTATCTATGAAACGGTAACCATAGCCACTATTACTCATCCAAAAGATTTTCGTAGTAGTTAAGTTGTTGCGTGAAATCAGGGTCACCACGCAGACTTCTTGCTTTTAGCATTACTTCATCAAATTTTTCACGCCAAGCTTTTTTCATCTTTTCTTCAGAATAAGATTTTGACTCAAGATACAATGTGCAAAAAGCACCAAGTATAACACCAGAACCTACTACTATTCCAGTAGCTGTCAGAGTATCACCACTTAAGCCGACAATTAGGCTTTTAATTAGAATAATGGCACAAACGACAGAAATAAGTATATAAAAATTTCTTTTTACTTCAAAAAATCCCAATTTCTTATTTGCTCCAACTATTGAAATGGCCAAAAATTCAATAATATCTTCTTTTGTGTTAGGAACTGGGAAAGAGGCGATTATATCAACCTTCTTATTGGTAAGAATTTTAGCTCTCATAACTTGCTTATTTTCTGCATGTCTTATCTCACTGCTATCTTCATCAGTTATGGTTACAGATAGTAATTTATCTGACAATTTTTGTATCGACGAAACCGTACTTGCTTCTGTGAATTCATACCCACACTCACACTTCAAGGTCATAGGAGGAACTTGTCTGCCACAGTTAGGGCATACTCTGCCAAATGCCTCTCTCTTCCTTTGGTCAATCTTCTCTTGCTTGGCATCTTCAACCAAGTCGTGCTCTCTCTTGCGTTTCTGCAAAATAGAGTTGATGTAGATTTCCAACTCTGTGATATCTACACCTTCTGATTTGGCACGCTTCACAATAGCTGCCTTCTCATATTCCTCAAGAACACCATCTTCAAGTGAGGCATTTATCAATGCTTCTAATTCTTTTGAAAACATAATTGCGCTTTTTAATATGTCAATAATTCTTTTTTTACTTCTCTTATTCTTTACATCCCCGGCATCTGCGGCGGCATTCCCGGCATCTGCGGAGCTGTGCCTTGGAACAACGGGGCGAGTTCTGCTACGTTGCCAGCAAATTCCCATTGCGCCATGCCGTTCTTCCATACGTACGACTGCTGGGTGAGCTGACCTTGCTGAACGAGCTGCTGCAGTTTGTTCCAGTCACACGGACCATACTGCTGACCGTTTATGCCGATGAAGTATTGCACCTGAGGAACATTGGCTCCCTTACCTGGCATCTGCGGCGCACCACCCATGCCCGGCATCTGCGGAACGCCACCCATCTGACCCATACCACCGCCCATAGGCTGCTGACGGAAGGCATTGATACCGTTGTCCATAGCGTTGTTCAGCATACCAGCATTGAGGTTGGCTTGGTGAGCACCCATAAAGGTCTGCTCGGTCTGTAGGCGAGAGGCACGCTGCATCTCCTCACGCTGAATGCGCATTGTCTCGCGCTGGTTCTCAAGGTTCATGCGCTGCAGTTCCTCCTGACCGCCGAGGTCGAGCTCCTGCTTTCTGCCCATAGCGTCCAGATTAAGCGACGACTGCTTGCGGAGCATATCCTGCTGCAGGTCGTTGTTGAGGTTGAAGTTAGAGATTTGAGCATTGTGCTGAGCCATCATGCGCTCCTTCTCAAGGTCGGCAGTAAGGGCTTTCAACTCGCGATAGCCACGGCTCTCCTTGTCGATGTTGATGCTCGTGATGTCGAGGCTGCGAATGGTGATGCCGAAGAGCTTCTCCACCTGCGGCATTACACGCTGCTGCACTAGCTCGCTTATCTCCATAATCTTGCGCTCAATCTGAACCACCGGAATCTGAGCGTCTATAGGAGCATTCACCACCACGCTCTTGATGAACTTGGTGAGCTGACCACGAAGCTTGTTCTTAAAGGTTTCGTCGCTGTAAGCCTCGTTGCGGTTAACGCTATGGAAGAGGTCCATATCCTCAATGGCATAGACAATGGCACCGTGTACAGCCACTGGCACACCATAGTCTTGCAGACGCGGGTCGAACACGTCGAAGTAAGGAATGGCAAAGTTCACCTGACTGCCCTTGCTCAGATTGCTGAGGTTGGTCAGATTGGTCTGCTCCACTCTTCTTGCAGCCTCTTCCGCTGCCTGTCTCTTTTCTTCTTCCACTTCGCGGGAAGACTTAAAACCAAAGAATCCCATAAAATATTATTTCAGTTTTTAATTATTTTTTAGTTGTGTAAATTCTCTTTGTCTTGCCCTTCGCATCCACCTCCACAAAGGTGTCGGCACCATACTGTCGGTTAGGGTCATGATAGTTGAATGAGTAGCCCATCTCGTAGTTGCCGTCGATGGTGGGTCGGCTGAATTGGTCGATGCTGTCCAGCGTCTGCGGGTTCAGTCCCAACTGCCGATAGAGATGCTGTTCCACCATCGTTCGGATGGCGTTCAGATTGTCGTCCACATATCCGCGTATCTGGTCGATGAGCGACTGGCTGTTCACGTCTTTCTGCATCAGTCGCTGGCGCATGGTCTTCTTGAGCGGCATTCCGTCAGCCTTTACTGCGGCAGGCGGCATGGCATCGTTACGCAAAGCCGACTCAATGACGTGGTCGCTGCGTCGCACATTAAGCATCGGGTTGCCATAGAGGCAGAACATCAAGGCTGTGCTCATAGAGAAGCAGTCGTCCTCTATATTGCGGCACATATTGAAGTAGTCGCACTTGGCTTGCAGCAGGGCCTTGCCTCCCGTCATACCCTTAAACTGATAGAGAGGATAAAGGCGCATAAGCACCTCGCTGCCCGTACCCGGATTGAGTATCAGCTCACGCACCTCGTCGTTCTCCCCGTTGCTGAACATAGGCACTGACACGAGCGAACCGGTATAGAGCAATACGCCTCCTCCATAGAGGGCGCTGAGCAACATCGAGTCGTTGCGATCATAACCGGCATATCGTGCACCGAAGCATGCCACGGTGTTGAACACCCTTGCCTTGCCATGGCTGAGAAGCGAAGGATTGAAGGCTTCTGCCTCGCTATAGAATCCGCACATTCCCTTTGCGTCGGCACCATGCAGATTGAACATCAGCATGTCGGCATTGTCCAGAGACTTGCAGTAGATGCCGAGGCTTTCGGCGTCTTGCGTCAGCAGCTTAGGACTGATGTACATTCCGTTGCGTATGAGTTCAGGGTCGTCGTTGTTGTAAAGTAGCGGAAGGTGCTGGGTCATCGTGCAGCTGGCAGGAATCCAGTCGCGATTGCTTATCATCAACACATTGCCTACGGGTATTCCGTCGCCGTACATACCGCTGATATTGAAGTAAGCACCGAGGTCGCTGCGTATGTCCGTACTGAGTTTTCCGTCTTCCAGCGGCAGTCGAGCCACATTGTTTCGGGCGCATCCTACGGTGAAGTCGGAGTCGCGGTTGTCCAGCAGGTCCACGATGTAGGTGCCTTCAAAGGCGTAGCATGTGTCGGTGGGTATTCGTTCGCTGCCATACTGCCACGGGTCTTCCACACGCGGAATAGGAATGACGTCGTCGCCACCTATTATAAACAGATGCAAGTCGGCACCTGCTGTCAGCTTGTTTTCGGCTATGCAGCGCGACACCGCCTCGTTGCATTCTATCCATGACGGAGGCTCGTTGGCAGAGTCCATTCCGTATTGGGCAATGTCGAGGAATGTCCAGTACATCTGCTGGTCGTAGGCGTTCTGTATGAAGTCGTTGAAGACATCATACACGTCCTGAGTGCTGCAGCCGTATTTTCTTGCCAAAGCATTGGCGTTGGTGAGGATTATGCCGTAACGGGCTTCCAAGGCATCGGCTGCGGGCTGCGGAGCCGACTTGCTTTGTCCCGGCATCGGCGGTACGGCTGATGCTCCCGGCATGGGAGGCGGAGTAGCGATTCCCAATCCCATATTGTTGGCAGCTTGCAGAGCATTGAAACCGCGCATCTGATTAAGCTTCACGTTCTGCGCATTAAACTTCGGCATGGGTGGAGGCGTTGGCATCTGCGGAGGCACAGCCATATTGCTTTTCTCCTTGGGTTTTAGCTCGGCAAGGGTGGTGTCGCAATAGAACTGATACCATTCTTTGGGCTGTGGCTTGTCCTCAAGCTTCTCCTTCACGGCGTACCACAGAGCACCCAAAGGCTCGCTCATTCCGTTCTGCACGGCTTGGTCGAGATATTGCAGGGTCTGCTGTCGGTAGTAGTCCTGCTTGCCGTTTTTGTGATAGTCGGCAAGATTGTCGAGAGCCATCAGCAGGGCAATGTCGCCTTGCGGACAGCCGAAGCCGCCCATTCTTGGCAGGAGCACGGTGGCATTGTCCACGTTGCCTGTCTTGATGAATGCCACATGCGCCCAAAAGAGTTGCCAGTAGTTGTCGGTGCGCGAACCGAAGAAGGCAAGGGCGCACTTGTCGGGATACATCGAGGCAAGCAGCAGATGATAGTAGAACTGGATGTTGTTGTCGGCCGTCATCACACGAGCCAACTGCTCCAGACCATTAAACTTGCGTTGCAGTATGTCCGTATGGTTGGTCTGTATGGCATTAAACACCTCGTTAAGTGTCTGCTCTGCCAAGAACTCGTTGCCCTTGCTGCCTTGCATCACGCTGATGTTGCGGCGCACTTGGTCGATTATCTGCGAGGCACGCATAGGAGCTATTTGCCATTGTATGCTCAGCTGATTCAGCTCAGCCAGACGCAGATTGTCCAGCTTGCCGTCCACCAGACGTTCCTGCACGGCTTCGAGAAAGAGACGTTCGTTTTGCTGATAAATCTCAGTCTGCGTCTTCTGTGCCTCATACACGGTCTTGTTGTTCACCGTACTGTTGTTGGTGGTGTTGGTCGTGGTGGTATAGTTGTTTTGCGTGTTGTGCGAGTCGGTATGTATTCCGCCTACCACAGCCGCGTCGCCATCAAGTTTTATGTCGCTCATTGTCTTTTCTGATTTTTAGTTTTTACCATTGGAACGGAGCACCACAGTCAGGGCAGCATGGTGTGCCTTGCGCTATGCGGATGGTGTGTCCGCAGTTGTAGCATTGACATTCTATCAAGTCCTGCTGAGGAGCTGCTTCTTGTGGAGCAGTCTGCAGAGGAGCTTGCTGACTGGCTGCATTGCCGCCTATTCCTCCGTTAAAGGCGTTCAGGTTGTTGGCGGCTGCCGAGCTAACCTGCGAGATATTGTTTATTGCCACATCCTGAGTATGGTCTACGCGTTCCTGCTGTCGGCGGTTGTCGGCTTCCAGCTGGCTTATGCGCTGCTGTTGCTGGCTTTGCTGTGCTCCGCTGATGCCCGTGGCAGTATCCTTTATCATGCCAGCCATCTTCATCATTGCCTCCATCTGCGCGTTGCTGTTCTGCTGCTGCATCTGTAGCATCTGCTGCATCATGGCTTCCTTCTCGGCAGCGGTCTTCCGCAAGGCTTCGGCTTCCTTAGCGCCATTGTAGGCGTTAGCCATTGCCACTTGTGCGTCTGCGGTGAGGTGAGAGAGCTGTGCTGCACGTATCTGTTCTGCCGTCATATTGGCAAACTGGTTGTCGCGATTGATCTGCTCGTTGCTTTGTATCGTGGCTACTGTCTCTTCGTGCTGATACTTCTGCTGGTCAATCTGAGCCTGCATCTGCGCCATATGCTGCAGCTTGTCCATCTGACGTTGGTGACGATTGGCTTCCAGCAGGTCGTCGTCCATCTTCTCCTGACGGTTGCGCTCGTAAGCAAGGCGGTCGTCCTCCAGTTTCTCGTTGCGAGCGAGCAGATGGTCTTCCTTATCCATTTCGCGCTGGCGCATGAGTTGCTTGAAGTCGTAGTCGTCTTCTTGGGTCTTGCGGTCACGCTGGCGGTTGTATTCCTTTTCCTCCTGCATCCACTGGCGCTCACGCTCTTCGTCTTCGATGCCCCAGTTGCGGCGGCGCTCCAAGTCTTCGCGTTCCCAGTCATGGTCGGTGCGCGAGTCGTCGAGAGCCCATTCTGCCTTAAGTCGTGCAGCGTCGATGTTCTGCTGACTCTGTATGCGCATTATCTCCGTTATCTCCTCACGCGGGATTCGCTTGTGTGCAAGTTCGTCTTCGAGCACCTCCATCTCCTCCTGCTTCACGAGTCGATTGCGGCGAAGGTCTTCCAAAGCCTCAAACTCTTCCTCCTCGGTCTTTGCCTCACGTATGCGCTTCTGGCTTTCAAGCATATGGACAAACTGGTCAAGCTCGTCGTCATGCAGAAGCTGGTCCATATTGAGTTTCTGGAGAGCGTGGCGCAGTTCCTCAGCATTCTTAGCCGAAGCTATCTGTTGTGCGTTAGCCTCCACCTCCATACGGTTGCGAAATTCGCCCGTGCGGTGCATGTAGTCGAGTTCCTTCTCCGTATTATATAGTTGGCGTTCCACCTGACGGAAACGCTCAAAGTCCTTATTGTTGTCGGTGATGTTCAGCACCTGAGTGCATTCTATGCCATACACCTGCTGATCGATGGTCTGACGTATATGTTCTTTCAGAGCGTTGACCATGTCGACGGTCAATCCGCCTTGTTCGTAGTTCTGATTGCGCAGCTCCTGTCGCAACAAGGTCTCAACAGAGCCGTTGAGCATCTGCTGCAGTTCTCTTGTGGTGACGCTGTTGCGGTCGGCAAGATAATTGGTGGCAAAGGTATGGATGTCATTGACGCTCATCTGGAGCGACACGCCTATCTGCACATCGTGCATGCCCATCGGTATGTTATAGGGACGGAAGGCAAGTTCGCCTTCCTCATTCATAGCTCCGCCGAATGTGAGCGTGATGAAACGGTTGCTGACCAGATAAACTGATAAGATAGGTGGCTGGGTGATGCGGGCTAAGATGCGTGCATAATTAAGCTGACGCTTCTTGGCTTTCTCCTTCTGCTCACCCTTCTTCTCGCCGAAGATGATACGACCGAGCCAACTGAATCCTCTGCCCACTTCGCCCACGACACCAAGTTCGCGGAATGTAGGCTGAGCTTGACGTTTGCGGTCGCGCTCACGCTTTTCGGCTTCAGCCATGTCTTTCTCTGCCTTCTCTACAGCCGCCTTGATGGCTGCCTGCTCCTCTTCCAACGACTTATAGAATAGGTAGGCACCTGCCGAAAGTGTTGAAACCAGCTCACCATTAGCAAAGATGATGGCTGTGCAACCCTCCTGTACTATTATTCCCTTGAGTTTCTCTATCTCGTCAAGTTCGCGCTCGCTTATCTTGCGTGCTATCTCGCCCGGCTGAATGTTCCAGATGGTTCTGCCGCGCACCACGTCAACACCATCTACTGCCTCCATACTGCGACGGTCGCGACTACGCTCTGCCTCACGTTCGGCTGCCATCTGTGCCTGTTCAGCCTGCTGCTGCGCATTTCTTGCCTCGCGTATTTCGGCACGTCCTTCAGCAACTTGCTGATTGACGGCTTGACGCTGCTCTTCGGCTATCTGACGATTGAGCGCACCGCCGGTCAGAGCGTTAGCCACAGAGCGAACGGTATTGGTGAACATTCCCTTATTGGCTTGTGGAGCTTGCGGAGTAGGGGCTTGTGGCATAACCGGTCGCTGAGGTTGAATCGGGCGCTGAGGCATAATCGGTCGTTGTGGTTGCATCGGTCGTTGTGGCATAAACGGTGCTTGAGGACGTATGGGTTGGGGCGCCATCGGTTGCTGAGGAGCCTGAGGTTGCAAGTCGACTGGTTGTCCGCACTTTGTACAAAACTTCATTCCTGATTGTAGCATTGCGCCACACTTTTTGCAATATATCATAATATAAGTCTTTATTTAAAGGTTATTAGGTAAGAGTGTATTCTATAAGACAGAACAAACAAGAATAATAATAACTATGGCAGCAAAGATAAACCAAATGAATCTACCGAGACAGCCGAGACAACCAGTGATTCCCCCGCCTAAAAAACTTCCTATAAAACCCAATAACTGAACTCCCCAACCTAATAGGCCAAGGATCACGAACAAGAATAATCCTATAAGAATAATCAGAAATATAGCTCCCATATCATAAAAATATCATTAAGTAAGGAACAAAGTTATCAGATATTTACGACTTGTACAAGTCCATAATGGTTCACAAATGAAAATTGTAAGAACAAGACAGTCTATAAAAACAGTTAGGGCGTTAAAGTAATCGTTTCGTCAAAATGAAACAGATTACTTTAACGCCAAAATATAGAAATAAAGACTATTTTATTAATTCTCTGAACTTGCGAAAGTTAAATTAATTAATTTAATCTGAAAGTAATTGGTACTTGAAACTTCACTGGCACAGGCTTTCCATCCTGCTTACCTGGTATCCATTTGGGCATAGCCTTTACAAGACGTAATGCTTCTCTGTCAATAGAAGGGTCAACACTACCTCCTATTCGCACGTCGGTGAGGCTACCATCAGCCTCGACTTTAAACAATACTATTACCCTACCTTGAATTCCATTTTCTGCAGGAACTGTTGGATATTTAAGATTCTCTTTAAGGTAAGTCACTAAAGCTTTTTCACCACCAGGAAACATTGGCATCTCTTCTATAACTTGGCTTGATTTGATTCCCTCGGTTTCTTTAGCTTGCTGATTTGACTGACTAAAAGCATGAGAAGTTGCGAGCACACTTAGAACTGCAACAAAGAAAAGTTTTATTACTACGTTTTTCATTTTTTTAAATTATAATTGTTATAGTTTTATGATGACAAAGTTAATGGATTTTTATTTTACAAACAAGTCCATAGTAGTTCATAGACAAAACTAAATAGCAGGATGTACGCTTCAGAATATATAGCGTAGGTGAAGGAAAATATAGATACATAAAAAAAGGTCTCCAAAGTCGTTAGACCTTGAA
>ERZ859937.35-NODE-35-length-71741-cov-15.200234_pt1 | contig 71741 bp, 66 predicted proteins | sample MGYA00509985_ERZ859937 | MGnify/ENA primary metagenome ERZ859937 (study PRJEB30046, sample SAMN00715169) | human gut metagenome | study: EMG produced TPA metagenomics assembly of the A metagenome-wide association study of gut microbiota in type 2... | reverse complement strand
CTTTAACTTCTCTAACTTCTTTAAATTCTTTAACTTCCCCATTTGCGAAAGTTGATGTAGGCATTCTTCATTATGTTTTCTTTGAATGCTTGTTGGAAATAGAAATGATAGTGCCCAAAATAAATCTAATAATTGGGCATTCGTTGCCCGCCGTATTGGCAGTGTGTGCCCGAGGCTTGTTCTGTTGATGCCCGCTGGTTGTTCAGCGGATGCCCGTCCGTTGGTCCGTAAGGGATCATGTGGTGGGCACGAACTTCTTTAACTTCCCATTTGCGAAGTTGAGTTAATGATTGATTATCTTAATAACGTGGAATAAGGCATAATGCCGCATCGAAAATGATATTTTTCGCTTAAAATGAGATTTTTGTGATACTTCTATGATACTTTATCTCATATTTCAAGAGAAGTCTCATTGTTAATAACTGCTATTATATCAATTAGTTATAACGATATTGAATATCAAAAATGATACTTTGATACTTTTTTTTCAAAAACAAATTAACGTGCATGAACCATATTAATTTAGCCAACCATCTACAGAATCTTATTTATTACAAGGATGAGTATCGCTTATTCTATCCAAGAACACCTGCAGATATCCGGCATAATATAACGGAATATTATACAAAGTGAAAGACTTACCTTTCTGAGTCGTTACTGTATCCGATGTCATCGGACCATTCCATAGGCGCAATGCCACCTTCTCTTTCGACTCTTCCATAAAAAGGTGCAAGGAACGGAGTTTGGCATTGCTTCCTGTCTTCACTTCTATCGGAATCAGATGCGATTTGTATCTAATCAAGAAGTCGATTTCTGCTTGAGAGTTCCTGGCTTCACGCACCCAAAACATTCTTTTCTCACCAAACATAAATGTTGAGCCCAACAATTCCTGCCCTACGATATGCTCAGCAATATCACCATTCCAAAGTTCATCGGAATCTTTACTAAATAGCAAATCTTCTTGCATACCTGCAACATAATTCACTAACCCCGTATCAATCCATAATAATTTAGGACTTTTCTTCAAGTCGGGTAAAATAGGGAATGATGCTGAAGTTTGAGGATATACCAACTCCAACAAAAGTGTTTTCTCTAATATTCGGAAAGCATTGCCTGCTTCTGTCGCCTTGAAAGAAGAACTTGTGAATTTGGAAAACTGGATGCGATGTGCTGCAAATGTCCAGCCATAGTTCAAAATGTATCGGATAGCATCTTGCTCCTTTGGTTTACTGGCGTATTTTTCCACATCGTCCCTATACCCAGAAAGCAGGGCATTAAACACCTCATTCAGTCTGACAATATCCATATACTTTGCATAATTGGCTACCGCCTCCGGCAAACCTCCCACAATCATATACTTCTTGAACCACTCCATGGCAGAAAGATGCAAAGAAGCTGGCAAGGACATGTTTTCAATACTGTCAGCCATCAGTTTCTGTCCCATGGCACGAAGAAATTCCACGAAAGTACATGGATGCAAAGTCATATATTCTACACGGCCGACAGGGAAAGAGATATGTCGGCCCATCAGGCTTTCCAACAAAGAACCAGCAGCTATCACATAAATTTCAGGATGCTTCTCATAGAAGTAGCGCAAGGTTTGCACGGCTTTTGGCTCATTTTGTATCTCATCAATAAAGATCAAGGTACGTTTTCCGAAATCTAATGGTTTGTTGGCCTTGAGATATATTCCAGCCAATAAATCTTCGAAAGAATAGTCAGCAGCAAATAGTTCTGCATATTCCTTTTCCTCCAAGTTCATGTAAATATAGGTATCAAACTCCTTGGCAAACAACTTTACCAATGTAGTCTTACCCACCTGTCGGGCACCTCGCAAGACCAGCGGTTTACGATCTTCTTTTTTCGCCCATTGACGAAGATATTGGATGGCGATTCTTTCAAACATACGTTTATCTTTTAAAACATGCTGCAAAGATACAACTTATTTTCAAAAGTCCAAACGAAAATAAGTAAAAATAAAGCATTTCCAAACCAAAAATACAGTTTTTCAGATACATATCCAAACCAAAACTATTATTTCGCATTCCATTTCCAAACCAAAAATACTCAATCTCGATGTATATCCAAACCAAAAGTAGATATGTTATCATCTATTTCTTGATAATATCTAAGAAAATCAATTAGTGCTTGCGTAAAATTCTTACCGAAAGATTTTGCATCTTCATCTGAACTACACATGAATCCACATTCAAAAACAGCGTATGTTTGGTATTCTCTGTCAATAAGAATAGCCACTTGTTCAACATAGAATGGCTGTTCTTTGTTGTAACTTACAATCACCTCCCTACTATCTACATAGGCAAATAGTTTTGGCATATCTATTTTTGGTAAGTTGTGATTTTGAAAAACACCTAAAAATTTCATTGTATTGTGATTTTTATATAAATCGATACAAAGTTAATGAAAATATTTGAAAATTACAATGGTGCAAAACAAAAATATGGTGTAGATTTGGTCGATTCTCTAACAAAGTTAGGATTACCGCCTCTATATCTTCTTTCTGCTTGCAGGTTTATTAAGGATAATGGTGTTACACAAGAACGAATTATTTGTCTCTTCAAGGAATGGAAGAAATACGTGGTGAAATATAACGACACCGATGTAAATAAGTTAACTTACGAAGAATTCTTTAATTTGATTTCCCAAGAGAAGTCAAAGCATTGTGTCCCTAATATTATATTTAGATGAAGTATCTGTTATTAGTTGATTATCAGTGTTATACGCTCTAAACGGTAGAAAAGTAACTGTGTGGATTCTATATAGGTACGAAATAGGCAAAATTTAACGTATTTAACTTTCGTTTACGGCGATATTACCCCAAAGTGTATGATGTTGGGCGATTAGTAGAATGAGCAATTATTCTTGGATAGACAGGCATGACGGAGCTTACTTTGTTCTACACTCTTGAATGGTGGCAGTAGGCATTTCGTAAAAGTGTCAAAGACGTTATCCAAGATTCTAAGACAATTGGTTGCAAGCCAAAGTAATGCGATATGCGCTTGCGTATCTTGTCTGCTTTCAGATTATGTAAACCATGTTCACATTGCCCATTGTCAGCAACTCATTGACTGTGGCATTAACCTCTACATTCAAAAGGAACAGCTTATATTATTGGACGATGAAGGAAGTCCGTCCCTCTTTGCTCCTATAATGGTAGCCACGTTTTCGACCTGTGCGCAATTGGAGCGTGATAATATCTCATTCCGATTGCAGTCAGGAAGGAAGCGGTATATAGAGAAAGGTGGAAAACTCGGACGCAAGGTAGGCTCTGTAAAAACGGCAGAACAAATAAGAACCGAATATAGGGACGTTATTAGTTTGCTCAGCAAGGGGTATTCCATTCGAGATGTGGCGAAGTTAAGTGGAAGGGGCGTGAGTACGGTGCAACGAGTTAAGCGATTAATGAAAGTACAATCAACGCAATAATACTATTGATTTTACGTTCTTTTCAAAGAAAGGGTTTGTGCAATAGTGGCTTATAGGCTAAAAGCACTACCTTTGTACGCAATATAACAACAATACGTTTAAGGTCACAATTTGTGATTTTGAAAATGAATATAAATATGACAGATAATAAAAATATTTCGGTAAAAAAGCAACTGTTGGTGAACAAATTACTGCAAGATTCTCAGATGGGTCAAAAGTCGTTTTTGACAATGTTGTTGTAAAAAACGGAAAAGTAGTTCTTGTAAATGAAACAAAATCTGGGCATGCTAAACTCAGTGCACAACAAATACGCTTTTTCGAAAAAAATCAATCGGTTACTTTTGTTGGTAATAAAGCAGAGAGACTTGGTATAAAAGGGGCTAAAATAAATGCAAGCTCAACAAAAACTAAAGTTTCTCATGTTAATGTGGAAGAATTATGAAAATATCTGAAATAAAAAACGAATTATTAACAACTTTGAGCCCATGTGTCTTGAACCATGGGTTCAAAGTAAATAAGACGAAATTTTGTCTAAAGAAGAATGACGAAAATAATGAGAGTCAATTTTCTTTTGATTATAACTCATGGGGCGATGAAATTCATCTATTTCCATATGTGCAAATAAAAAATAAAATGATTCATTCTATTTGCGAAGCCAATGGTTTTCATTTAAATTACACAGCATTTATAAATCTCTTGCTGTTGAGAAAAATTTATGATGGAACATATACTGAGGATTCAAAATGGCAATTACAATATGATAGACAAGACCGATTTATTATTTTTAATAAAAGAGATTTAGAAAATACTGAAAAAGAAATGATAAATTTAGTATCATTTGGCTTGGAATATTTAGAGACGAACAATAATGTTTATGCAATAGATAAGATGTACAATACTCCACCTCTGAATAAACAAAATCCGAACTGTTCAGGATTTGATACTCAATGTATAATAGGTCTAATCTCTGCAAAATTAGCGCATAACGAAAATTATGGACAGATTTGTGACTATTATTCGAGTTCTATAAATTCGGAAGATATGTTACAAGATACAAGACATAAGTTTGAAAGTATTATGAAATTTATAGAAACCCTTTAATGAGCAACATATCCGTATATGTGTAAACACGGCTACAGATATTTCTGCATAGATAAAACTTCATAGAACAGAGTGCAAAATAAACTGTGTCAAGCTATAATAATGATGGTTTAACAAATATTAAATGAGAGAATTGAGTTTTAAAATGGTCATAAGAGCATATTTAATATGTGCTCTTATGACATCAATATTAGGAATTATATCATGCAGTGTTCATGACATAATAAATTGGTTTCCAATCGTATTACTTTATGCTTGGATAATATTGTCTCCAATATCTATTTTAGCATTGATAACTGTATATTTATTGGGAGTTCAAAGAGATTGGATTTGTAAGATACCGTTAATTTGCTTATGCGCATTTATAGTATATTTTATAAACCTAAACTCATCAGAATCTTATTTGATTAATTTTTTTGCAACCCAAACCGTACCATATGACCTTCTATATTACAATAATGGAATAGAGATAAGGGTCAATGACACTATTTTTTCTATTTTCACATGGGTATTATCGTATTTTATATTAGTATTGCTTATTGTTATATCTACAATTATGTATAGATTTTTTAAAAAGCATAGCAAAATAAAATTATTCTAAAATAAAGTGTTCTCATAAGTGATGATACTAAATCATTCTGTACAATGCTCACCATCCAGCACAGCGGCCCAGACGGTGAGATTACCACCACCTTCGAGTACGACGGCATCCAGCGACTTGTAAGGGTCACAGACACGGAGGGCAATGTTACCACATCCACTTACGACATGGGTGACCGCCGCACGGAAGTAAACCATCCTGCAAGCGGCATCACCAGTTTCACTTACGATGCACTCGGCAAAAATGCATCTGGAAACCAAAATGCCATATTTAATCCTGAATTTCAAATGTTAGGTAAAAAACTTACTTATAGTCCAGCAATTCAAGGGTATTGGAAAGGAATGGTCTTATATAATTCTTCGGCTGCATATGGCGGAACTATTTTCTGGAGACCTGTTTCTAACTTTATAATTAAAGGTGTAAATTTAAATAGAAACTTTAGAAATGTAAATGAAAGTAAAAACAAACCTTTATAATGCTCTTTATTATCATAACGCTTCGGTATTTTTTTACCGAGGTGTTATGATAATATTGCTGTTACTGATATTAGGGTGTTCTGATTCTAATAAGGTAGCCAAAGAAACAAATGTAAGCATTGATGTCATTAATAAGGTAGGATTTAAGAGTGTATTTGCAAAAAATGGCATATTTGTTAAACTTGTACCTGCAGAAGATAACTCCTATTCACTTCAGGTAAGTATTACAAATTATATTGATACTCTTGATTACTATTTAAATAGCAAGACAAAGCAACAGTCTGTACCAAAAATTTTATTTGGCACTGATTATGTATTTTTCCTTACGGGTTCTTCAAGCTACAGGTATATAACATTGTCATATTTAGATAAGCGATTTAATAAAATTATAACTCATAAATATACAACAAGCAGAGATGTGTCATCGGATATCGATGGAGCTATTTTTTTCAAAGAAGGATACTACTATTGGTATGATTTAAAAAAACATGTGCTTCATTGTATGCGTTCTAATTTAAATATGAGCTCATTTAATGAAGCTATTTTGTTTAGTGGTGATAGTATTTTAATAAAAGAAGGATGTGAAATAAAAAAATACAAAGAGAGAGATTTTTCTCAAAAAAGCAGTTTATTGACTCCCACTATTATTAGATAGTTGAGATTAGCTGTGTTCAAATTTTTACTTCCTACTAATAGAAATCCGTGGATAAGAAATTAACCTATCCACGGATTTTTATTTGTAACGTTGTTTTTTACTTTCTCTTTTTCAACACATAGAACCTGGCGGTTTCACCTTCTGGTTCATTGCCAACCGAGTCTGTCATGACAATGCTGTTGGCATCCTTGAACTTATAAAATGTATGCTCACCGCTTGAAGAATGCACAAGCATCAAGATGTTGTAGTCAAGCACTTGGAAAGTTCCTCTTAACCTTTCCTGTTTGTTCTACTTTTCTTTGAATGTCCGTATCAACAAATATGTACCATCAGCATTTAGCGTGAGTTTTGTTTCTACATTAGGTGGTAACACTCCGTTGTAAGTTCCAGCTATGGAATCCAAGCTGGCTCTATTTCCAAAAACTGCCGTATATTCTTCAAGCTTATCGGCACACCTGCCTCCAGCGTAATGAGGCTGGCGAACGAGTGTCGTCCCGAATGGTAGGAATAGGTAAGTCCGTTCTCTTTTCCACAAGCACATCGAAAGCCTTTTGGATGGAAAGCAACAACTGCTCGATGTCCTTGTTGGTCTCCACGGCTTCCTTGCTCTTGTTCTCCTTTGGCTGCTTTAGTGCTTTATGTTAATCGAAGTACAATCATCGCAATAATACTATTGATTTTACGTTCTTTTCAAAAAAGGGGTTGTGCAATAGTGGCTTAAAGGCTAAAAGCACTACCTTTGCATACAATAATAATAAGTAACAACACGTTTATGGTCACAAATTGTGATCTCAAAATAAAGATAGAAATATGGCAGATAATATAGAACATCAAGATAAAGGAGAACTGGTCGCAAATTGTGACCAGTTACAAAATGATAAAGTCGTAATTACCACTCCTGTAGAAAGTCGAATAATGTCTATTCGTGGAAAGCAGATTATGATAGACAGAGACTTGGCTGAACTTTATGGAGTGGAAACCAAAAGATTAAACGAGGCTGTAAAACGTAATAATAAAAAAACAATTTTGCTAGCACAGTTTTTGTAGTAAATCATAACACAGTTTATTTACAAATCGAGTAGTAATGAAAGCAATGATTATACAATTAGTCTTCTCCTGTTTACTATTTTCTTGTTCAAATAATAGCAGGGAAAAATCTGTAGATAGTTCAGAACTATCTAATATAGATTATCGCCTTTTTCAAAATACACCAGCTTGGGAATTAGCCAAAGCTGTGCAAGAAGAGGACATGGATAATTTTGATAAGATTATTTCTGAAAATCCGCAAATAATCAATTATCAAGAATCCAAATATGGTAATACTCTTTTAATGTTAACGATTATAAATCAACAATTAAAACCATTTAAGGCATTACTAAAGAAAGGAGCAGCTGTTAATACACATAACACATTTGATGGCACATCACCTCTTATTGAAGCTTGTTCTTCTAAATACTACAACATTATTTTTACCAAAATACTAATTGCGTATGGTGCTAATATAAATGATATTGAAACAGGAAAAAGGAGGCAAGAGAATAGTACACGACTTACGCCTTTGATGGCGGCTTCCAAAACTGGGAATTTAGATTTGGTTAGATTTTTAGTGTCGAATGGGGCTGATGTAAATTACCAAAACGAATTTGGTCAATCAGCGTTGAGTGAATCTGTAATGACAGACAATTATAAAGTAGCTTATTATCTATTGCAAAATGGAGCGAATTATAACTTACCTATTTTTTACCGATATGATTATTCTATACCAATAGAAAATAGTGTTCCCGGAGATAAAGGGAAACCAATGTTTTTAATGGATGTATTAAAAGAAGATGAATCTGATTTTTATACAGATGAGTATAAATACAAAACACTAATTATTGATTTTTTAAAAGAACAAGGGGTTAAGTAGATGCTTTGAATTAGATTTTTGAGATACACTAAAAAACAGGTGCTATTTATATTCATATAGCAACGCCTCTCAGAACCGTATCGGTAGATTGATGCTCCGCGAGGACGGAACAGGTGCCATTGAATACTTCTATGGCAAGATGGTCGAAGCCACCAAGACCCGCCGCACGCTGATTGTGCCTAACCAAGCGATTGCAACTTATGTGACGCAATGGACTTATGACAGCCACAACCGCCTGTTGGAGATGATTTATCCAGACGAGGAGAAGATTACCTATCCTTATAACCTCGGCGGTCAGCTTGAGAAGGTGCATGGCTATAAGTCTTACGGCTACGATTATGTGAGCAAGATCGGCTATGACAAGTTTGAGCAGCGTGCATGCTTGAAGTACTGTAATGGTGCTGAGACGTTCTACACCTACGCCCCTCAGTGCCGTACAATGGCGAGGACAACAACGACTATGTCGATGGCGAGGTGGTGCAGCATATTGAGTATGTACCTTTTGGTGAGGTTTTCGTTGAGGAACGCAATAACATTTCAAATAATCCATTAAGAAGAGAGAAAAATGGCAAAAGATAGGATGCTTTATATGAAATTATGTTTTGTAGTAATAGTCTTTGGACTATCTTTTATTATTTGTAACAAGCATTATATTAAGTATAGTGCTTGTTACAAGCTTCCGATACCTAAAACTCCATTTTATCCAGATGCTTATAAATTTGTAAATACAAAAGAAGAGTTTTTGTCAAATATGAAATTAATTAACAATGCAATAAAAGTAGAAGCCATTATTGATACAAATAAGCTTGATTTTAACAATCATACATATCTCTTTGTGTTTGGCGCACCAATAAAAAAAATGTACTATAGTTTTAAGACTACATTATTTGACGATAAATCTCCGAGTTACGCAAAGGCTATAAGACATAAAAAAAAATGTGTATTTATAAATTATAATATTCCAACAGGGTACACGTATTTGTATGAAATAAAAAAAGACGAGACCCTTACTGGTTTCAATGGAATATAAGAAATTCATTGAATTGACAAAGAATGAGGGTGCGTCACAGACTTATGACACACTCTCTTTTTCTATGTCAGAAGAGATATACGATCCATCGATATGGATTTGATTTTCACCCACTAAGTATTCCAAAGCTTCATCCACGTACTCGGAAGGAAGCAGGATGTTGCGCAGTTCGGTGACGAAGTGCGGTTTGTGGTCGCCAAGCAGCTGGCGTATGGCCTGTTTGGCTTTCTCGAATTCCTGTTTTCTTGTTTTGTTGCTGGTGTATTGTTCCAGGCAGACATCACACTGGTGGCAGTCCTCGCGGCTTTCCTCGCCAAAGTATGCCAGCAACTGTCTGGAACGGCAGATGTAATCTTCCTGTGCATAGTGCAGGATTCCTTCTATTCGCCGTACGTATTGCTCGCGTCTCTGTTCCCATACTTCTTGTGGTATGAGAACCTTCTCGCCATCTATTCTGTCTCTTGTGTATGTGATATAAGGAGTCTTGCGCCTTGGCACGAACTTGACGATATGGCGTGCTGCAAAGTTCTTGAGTACGACATATACCTGTTCTGTGCTGGTATCAGCCTGATGGGCTATCAGGCTCTCATCGATATATACGAAGTCGGTGAACAGCCCGCCGTAGGTACGCAGCAGAGCCGTCACAATGGCCTCCTCTTTGGGAGAGAGGTTGTCGAGCAAATACAGATCGTTTCTGTTCAGGCAGAACATGAGACGTGCCTTTCCGTCGGGATTGTCCTCGTAGTGTATGTAGCCACTACGTTCCAGAATTCTGAGTGCAGAGTCCACCTTGACAGGAAAAAACTTGTAGATATAGCTGAACTTTTCTATATTGAACTCGAATGTCTTTCCTTTTCCGCTGCCAACGCCTATCTGGAAGAAGTAGGCCAGATGCTCGTAAACATCCCTGATCAGGTCTTTTGGCGGGAATGTGTCGTCGATGCGTTTCCTGAGCTTTCGCTCATCGCTGGGGTCGTAGAGCAATACGGCATAAGCCTTGTTGCCGTCTCGGCCAGCGCGTCCAGCCTCCTGGAAATATGCTTCCAATGAGTCGGGACAGTCGATATGGATAACCATCCTTACATCAGGTTTGTCGATACCCATACCGAAGGCATTGGTAGCCACGATGACTCTCACCTCGTCCTGTTGCCAGGCTTTTTGGCGCTCATCTTTTACAGATGGCAGGAGTCCTGCATGATAGAAGGTGCTCTTGATGCCATTCTGGTTGAGCAGGGTGGCAATCTCCTTGGTACGTTTCCGGCTTCTGGCATAGACGATGGCAGAGCCTTCTGTGCATCTCAGGATGTGCACCATCTCGTTGATCTTGTCGCCTACGGTGCGTACGATATATGCCAGGTTCTTGCGCTCAAAACTCATTTTGAACACATTCTTCTTTTCGAAATGCAGTTTTTCCTGTATGTCGTTGACAACGTCTGGTGTAGCCGTAGCGGTAAGGGCAAGGATAGGGGTGTTGGGTTTCATATCCCTGATGCTGGCAATATTCAGGTAGGAAGGACGGAAATCGTAGCCCCACTGGCTGATACAATGGGCTTCATCTACTGTGATGAAACTCACCGGTATATGGCGCAGTTTGGTTTGGAAAATCTCGGAGGCGAGTCGTTCGGGTGATACATATAGAATCTTGATACCACCAAAGATACAGTTTTCGAGAATCTGTATCACCTCGCTTCTCGATTTGTCGGCATGGATGGCGGTAGCCTGTATGCCGCGCTCCTTGAGGTGCTGTACCTGGTCTTTCATCAAGGCTATCAGAGGTGTGATGACGATGCACACACCCTCCTGTGCAAGTGCAGGAACCTGAAACGTGATAGACTTTCCTCCACCCGTAGGCATCAAACCCAAAGTATCCTTTCCGGCGGCAATGCTTTCGATGATATCGCGCTGTATGCCACGGAAGTCGGAAAATCCCCAGTAAGTATGTAATATCTCCTGAAATTTATCCATGGGTTGATAGGGTATGAGATCTTGTGTCTATTCAGTTTTCATTGGGTCGTATGTCTTCTATCTGCAGTTGTACCTGATTTTTCTTAAAGACATTCTCCTCGATGGTATATGCTATGTCGAAACTGCGCTTGCTCTTGATGTATCGGGCAGACGCACTCTGTCCAAAGGCAATTCCATTGACCACATTGCTCGACTTGGAGTCTACCAATTCCAACTTGATGTGTTCCTGCTCGCGTCCCACCACCTTGCTTGTGCCATAGTCGTACACACGATGGGTGCAGAATACTGGCTTCTGGTTGCAGGGACCAAAGGGTGAGAAGCGCTTCAGGTCGTTGTGGAGGTGCTTGGTGATATCCTTAAAGTCGACGACAGCGTCTATGTTCAGGATAGCCTCGGTTTGTTCGGGCGAGATGTGTTCTTCCACATATTTCTGGAAACGGTTTCTGAACTCCTTGACATGTTCCCATTTCAATGTGAGTCCGGCAGCATAGGTATGTCCGCCAAAATTGACCAACAGGTCGCGGCAGCTCTTGATGGCAGAGTAAACGTCAAATCCTGTCACACTGCGGGCAGAACCGGTAGCCATGTCTCCTTCTTTTGTGAGTACCACGGTGGGGCGGAAATAGATTTCGGTCAGTCGTGATGCCACGATGCCTATCACGCCTTTCTTCCATCCTTCGTCGTAGAGGACGATGCTGGAGTTGTGTTTCTGGCTTTCCAGTCTCGATACGATGCCGTTGGCTTCTTCGGTCATCTGCTTGTCGATGTCCTTGCGCTGTTCGTTGTATTCATTGATATGTTTTGCCATGCGCAGGGCTGTGGCAAAATCGCGCTCCACCAAGAGGTCAACACTCAGTTTGCCGTTTTCCATTCGTCCGGAGGCATTGATGCGTGGTCCTATCTTGAAGACGATATCGCTCATGGATATTTCACGTCCGTTGAGTCCGCAGATATCGATGATAGATTTCAGGCCTATGCTGGGATTGGAGTTGAGTAGCTTCAGACCATGGAAAGCCAGGATGCGGTTCTCGTCTACTACCGGTACGATGTCGGCAGCAATGCTGACGGCACAGAAATCGAGCAGGGGAATGAGTCGTGAGAAAGGTATTCCGTTGTCCTTGGCAAAAGCCTGCATGAATTTGAAGCCTACGCCACATCCACAGAGATGCTTGAATGGGAAAGGGTCGTCTGGTTGCTTGGGGTTGAGTATGGCCACGGCCAGTGGCATCACCTCGTCGGGCACGTGGTGATCACAGATAATGAAATCGATGCCAAGAGTCTTGGCATACTCTATTTCCTTGACTGCCTTGATGCCGCAGTCGAGGATAATAATCAGTTTGACACCTGTTTCGTGGGCATAGTCTATTCCCTTCTTGCTTACTCCATACCCCTCGTCGTACCGATCGGGTATGTAGTATTCTATATTGGAATAGAACTGCTGCAGAAACTTGTATACCAAGGCAACAGCCGTGCATCCGTCTACATCGTAGTCTCCATAGACCAAGATGCGTTCCTTCCGTCCCATGGCATCATTCAGTCGGTCGACAGCCACATCCATATCCTTCATCAGGAAGGGATTGATGAGGTCGGCCAGCTGTGGTCTGAAGAACCTCTTTGCAGCCGATTCTGTGGTGATGCCTCGCTGGATAAGAAGCTGACCAAGGATAGGGCTGACATTGAGCTTGTCGCCTAATTCTTTAGCCGTTTTTTGCTGTTCTGGTGTCGGTGCTTCATAATTCCATTTAAAATGCATTTTATTGTTTTTTATTTTCTGGCTGTAAAGTTACGAAAATATTATGACAATAAGAAATGTTTTAGATGAAAATAATAAAATAAGGGGCTGCAAAGTATTTTTGCAGCCCCTTACGGTATGTTTGTTGATTGTTTTTAGATGCCGAGCTTTTTGCGGATATCCTTAGGAATGGCATTCTTGTTAACCATGAAATCCATGGTCTTGTAAGCTACGAAAGCCTTGGTCATGTACCAGGTTCCCTTGTAGTCGCCATACTCGCCCCAAGAGTTCTTTACCATATAGTACTCTTTACCGTTCTGATCCTTGGCGATACCATAGATGTGCATGCCGTGGTCGTCGGTAGTCTCCCAGTTGTCGAAAGCATCCTGACGCATCTTCTGTGTAGGAACGATTTCAGGAGCATTCACGCCGAGTGAGTCGAGCTTTTCGTTCTTCTCGCTCTTTGAGAGCTTGAACCAGTGGTCGGCATCGGTGCCAGCCATAGAGCGTACCTTCTTAACATCGTAGGCGATACCTAAGCCCTTGCGTGTGAAACCATCTTCGGTCACGTCGCCACCCCATGCTACAGTGTAACCATTATTAACGGCGTTGTCGATGATCTTGCAGAGGTCTTCCATAGGCACGTTGTAGCTCAAAGGCCAGCGCCAGTTGTCCTGTACCTCAACAGCAAACTTGCTCCACATTGGGTGGTGAGTATAGCTGGTGATGGAAACATAATCGTCAAGATTGATGCCGAGGCTCTTGCAGAAAGTCTCAGGAGTGTACTGCTTGCCCTCGTATGTGAACTTCTCAGGAGTTTCGCCGATATAAGAGTCGATGATGCCCTGCAAGCCGCTCTTCCATGCAGTAGAAATCTTCTTGGCCTTGCTCTTGGCTACAGCCTCTACGTAAGGAGTCATGACGTCGAAGAACTCGCCGAAGTTGGCAAGTGAGTCACCGGTCAAAGTGCCTGGTGCTGGCATGGCGTTCTCAGGAACGATGCCATAGTGCTGCAAAGCATAGAGTACATCGTAGGCGCTGCCACCCTGTGAGAAACTAACGTCTCCGTGCATACGGACTGCCATAGTGGCACGATCCATATAAGTCTTGTTGGCTACGTACATCTCGCTGAGGTCGTATGTCTTGCCAGTCTTCTTCAGAATCTCGCTCTCAAAGAAACTGAGGGTAGAGTATGCCCAGCACGTACCGCTACGGTTCTGATCCTTGATGCTTGTAATAGGGTTCTGCTTTACCACTGTAAATACAGGCTTGTTCTTAGCGATGGCAGCTGAGTCCTTCGCTGTCTTTGCGCTTGCACCTGTGGCAACCAAAGCCATCATGGCAGCGACAATCAATGTCTTCTTCATTAACTTTTCTCTTTTTAAATTATTAATAATGTTGTATTCTTTCTCTTTAGGTTGGGGCATCTGAGGACTTCTTATTCTTTGCCCATGAACTCCTCCACATCCTTAGGGTGGTAGGGGATTCGGTCTTTACCGATAAATCGGCAGCCATCCTTGGTGATGAGCACATCGTCCTCGATGCGGATTCCTCCGAAGTCCTTGTATGTTTCCAACTTGTCGAAGTTGAGGAACTCTGCGCAGTGCCCCTTTGCCTTCCAGTCGTCGATGAGTGCTGGAATAAAGTATATGCCCGGTTCGTCTGTTACGACAAAGCCTTCCTGCAGGCGACGTCCCATGCGCAGACAGTTGGTACCAAACTGTTCCAAGTTAGGACGAACCTCCTCGTCGAAGCCTACGTTTATTTGGTCAAGGTTCTCCATGTCGTGTACATCCATACCCATCATGTGACCTAAGCCGTGGGGCAGGAACATGGCATGAGCTCCGGCTCTTACAGCCTCTTCGGTATCGCCCTTGGCAAGTCCCAGTTCCTTCAGTTTGTCAAACATCAGTCGGCATACTGCAAAGTGTACGTCTGCATATTTTACGCCAGGCTTGGCAACCTCGAGTGTATAGTCATGACAGGCTTCCACGATAGAGTAGATCTCCAGCTGGCGCTGTGTGAACTTACCGCTTACAGGCATGGTGCGTGTATTGTCAGAACAATAGTTGTTGATGGTTTCTGCACCTGCATCGCAAAGAGCCAAGCGGCCTTCCTGGAGTATGTTCATGGATGGATTGCCATGCATGATTTCACCGTGCTGGGTAAAGATGGTTGGGAAACTGACCATGGCACCATACGAGTTGGCAATGCCGTCGACCTGTCCTGCTACATATTTCTCTGTCAGCCCCGGACGGGTAAGTCGCATGGCTGTGGTGTGCATCTTGTAACCGATGACAGCAGCACGCTCCAGTTCCTCAATCTCTTCTGCCGACTTGGTAGATCTCATCTTCACTACAGCCTGAATGAGAGTAAGCGATGCTTCCTCTTTCTGCTGGTTGGGATGAATGCCGAGCAGATCGAATATCTGCAACTTGATGTCCCATCTGTAAGGAGGGAGGAAGTGTATCTTGCGCTTCTTCGACATGGCGTTGTTGCAGATGGTCTTCAGCGACTTCATTGGAGCCGTGTTCTGGATTCCCACTTGTTCAGCCATATCGTGCACACTGTCTACGCTTCCGTACCAAACGATGTCTTCAATGTCTATGTCGTCGCCAATGAGTGTCTCGATGTCATTGTCTACATCTATCACACCAACCAATCCGTCTCGGTTTTGTCCGAAGTAATACAGGAACGAAGAGTCTTGTCGAAAAGGTGCATACCCGTTATTAGGGAAATTGCAAGGCGATTCGTTGTTGCCAAAAATAATGATGACGCCGCTTCCTACCAGTTCTTTCAACTCTTTGCGGCGCTTGATATAAGTATCCTTGCTAAACATATTTTAGAATTTTACTTTAATTTGCTGCAAAGTTAGTAATTATTTCCCTAAAAATGCTTATCTTTGCAATCAAAAGTGCATATTTAGTGTGAATTTATAAAATATTAATAGATTCGGACTACATTTTGTTGCAAAACGGATAAAAAATAGAAACGGACAGTAGGTTATGAACTTAAGACTTAGTGCAGGTTTGGTGTTGGAAGGCGGCGGTATGCGTGGTGTGTTTACCAGTGGTGTGCTGGATGCCTTTATGAAGTATGATTTGTATTTCCCCTTCACGGTGGCAGTGTCGGCAGGGGCTTGTAACGGTATGTCGTATATGAGCCGTCAGCCACGTCGTGCACGTATTTCCAATATTGATTATTTGGCCCGCTATCAGTATATTGGCCTGCACCATCTGGTGACTCAGGGGTGTATTTTCGACAGGAAACTGCTTTACGACAAGTTTCCCAATCAACTGTTGCCCTTTGATTTTGATACCTACTTCAAGTATGCCGACCGTTTTGAGATGGTTACCACCAACTGTCTGACAGGAAAGGCCATGTATATGTCAGAGAATCATGACCGACAGCGTGCGCTCGACATTGTACGTGCCTCCAGCAGTCTGCCTTTTGTGAGCAAGATAGTATGGGTGGATGGTATCCCGATGCTGGATGGTGGTATAGCCGACAGTATTCCGGTACTGCGTGCCATAGAGAAGGGATATGAGCACAATGTGGTGGTGCTGACGCGCAACAAAGGATGGCGTGATGACGGGAAGGACAGAAAGATACCTTATATATATAAGAACTATCCGCGTCTGCGTGTGGCGTTGAGCCATCGTCATAAGACATATAATGAGCAGATACAACTGATAGACGACCTGGAGGCTGCGGGCAAGATAACCTGCATACGTCCCTTGCGGCCGTTGGAAGTGGGACGTATCGAAAAGGATACCGACAAGCTGGAGCGCCTGTACGAAGAAGGCTTCGCTCTGGGCGAAGCCTTCTGTAAGGAGCATCTTTGATATGCTTGTTTTATTTATAGTACTTGCGAAAGTTCTGTTGTTTATACCTCTTCTACATACTTGGGGCTTTCGCCGTACTTGTTGGTTCCTGGTTTTGAATCCAAGCAGCAGAAGACGAATACTACGATACTTAGCAGTCCGCTGATGAAAAACAGGAATGAACCAGCCATAATGTTCATAGAGGTGCTGTTGCTCATGTTTTCAATGATTTCCTGGCTCAGCATGTCTGGAGTTTCTATCAGTTCAAAGATATTGATGTCCATGCTGAGAATGCCATAGAAAATGGCAACAAGACCAATCATGCTGATAATGAAGGGTATGCCAACAAACCATCCGCTACGGCCTGTGTCATGCAGACGGCGGAAAGTCAGTGATAAGGATAAAATGGTAATGGCAAGGCTGACGAGGTTGGAGATGATGACACCCGCTGTTCCCATATAGCCGACAGGAGTCATGATGAGGTTGATGATGAATATACCTAATACGGCCCACCAAAACTCGGAGCGGCGTGCTCTGCCTTTGAATGTTACGATTTTCTTGCATGCTGTCGAGCATGCCTCAATAAATCCCATCTGGGGTTTTTCTGCATAATTAGCCATAATAAAATTGGTTTAATAGTTAATAATTTATGTTGATTTTCTCTATTCTTCTCCCAACAAGTCGGGGCGCAGTCGTCTGGTACGCTCCATAGCCTGGTCGAATTCCCATTGTCTTACCTTTGCCTCGTTTCCGCTCAAGAGGATCTCGGGTACTTTCCATCCCTTGTAGTCAGCAGGTCGGGTATAGATAGGTGCAGCGAGGATGTCGTCCTGGAAACAGTCAGACAGTGCACTCTGCTCATCGCTGATCACACCTGGTATGAGTCGTATCACGGCATCAGATATGATGGCAGCTGCCAGTTCGCCTCCTGTCAGCACATAGTCGCCCACGGAGATCTCTCTGGTGATGAGGTGGTCGCGCACACGCTGGTCGATACCTTTGTAATGTCCACACAGAATAATGAGATTGCCTTGCATCGACATCTCGTTGGCTATCTTCTGGTTGAAGGTCTCTCCATCAGGCGACACGTAGATGACATCATCGTAGTTGCGTTCAGCCTTCAGGGCAGAGATGCAACGGTCGATAGGTTCACACTGCATCACCATGCCGGCGCTTCCACCGTATGGATAGTCGTCTACACGTTTCCATTTGTCGAGTGTATAGTCTCTCAGGTTGTGCAGATGAATCTCTGCCAGTCCTTTCTTCTGTGCACGGGCCAGGATGGATTCTCCGAAAAATCCCTCCAGCATTTCGGGTAATACTGTAATGATGTCTATTCTCATAATGTCTGCAAAGTTAATCATTTTACAGGAAAGAAGCAAATGTTTGGCAGATTATTTGCCGAAAAAAAGAGGCGCACAAGTATTTTGCTACTTGCACGCCTCTCTCTTTATTTGTTATTTACTCTGTATTTTCTTTCTTTATGCGCAGTTCAAACCTTTGCCTCTGAGCAATGCCTCGCCATAGTTGTTCATGGCTGACATATAGTTTGCAACGATACACTTTACCAAATTCATAATCTTTGTTTTCATAATTGTTATCCTTTCTTTCTTTTTTGTGTTAATACTGCGGGCTCAATTGTGTGTGAGATTTTACTTGCCCATTTCCATTTTGTTGTTTACATGGATTGCCTGTGCTACCATAGCACCTACAACCAATAAAATCATTACTGTAATCATAGTCTTTTCCTTTCTTTTTAGGAGGCTCCCTTTGAGCCTCGGTTTAACATTATCCTTTAAAACAATCTTACCTTTTCGAGTGCAAAGGTAATGCCATTTTATTGAATATCCGTCACAAAGACATGACAAAGATATGAAAATGTGCGATTTTTTGATACATGTCAAGATGGTGGCACTTTTTGCCATTCAGTGCCATGGTATTTGACTTCTGTCAATATTTTGGGGTGTTTGTTGCCTGTCATGCTTTACAGTGCTTCGTCGTCAGGACGCTGAAAGGCAGCCTTGGCTTTCAGTTTGGGAAGATGTTTCTTCTTTCTGAGCCATGCTGCCTTTCGTGCTTCGTACTGTTCGCGATGACGTTCCAGGAAATTGTCTGCCATGCTTACAATATATTTACTTCTATATTTATATACCTTATTATATATAATGTCTATTCTTTGAACTTGCTGTAGATAACCTTTATCTGTATGGGACTTGCGGGTTTGCCCTCACTGTCGGTGGAGTTGTCACCCCTGAACAGTCGGGTAGTGGAGAGTCCCATGTCGTGGGTTATCTTACTTACATACTGGTAGTTGTCGCGTGTCACGTAGCTGATGCTTACGGGCAGAAGCGCCACTTTGTTCCAGTTGGCTGTTCGCTTAGCCACAGGCACCTTGTACATCTCGGTAATCAGATTGCCGATATTGTTGAAGGTGTAGGCGTTCTTTGGTGTAGAGGTGCTGCTCGAGTTGAAGGCTGCCGTGTAAGAGGTACGGTAGTTGGTAATGTTGCCATGCTCGAAGAAGCTTGTCAGACTATCAACCGGTATCATCAGAATGTTGGCAGGTGTGGCGAATGTGTATTCGTCGTCACTTTCCTGGTTGTTCATTCTTGGGAATGTAACCGAAGCCAAAGCCAAAGTGTCGTTCTCGTGTCCTCGCATGATATCTTCAACAGGAAGTGTGGCTGTGGTGTAGATGCCAGCTGGTGACTTAAGATAGGTGCAGTTGGTTTGGGTCAGCATATTGTTGATGCTGTTCTGGTCGCTCTCTATGTAGTTGGTCTGCAGTACTTCCTGTGTGCTGAAGAAGGGGTAAGAATAGTTTCTCTTCTCAGTACTGTCGCGCAGACCGTCATACGACTTGATGTTCTTCCAGCGTTCCCAACAGAATACCAGCTGCATGATGTTTACCTTGGCTACGTTTCCGATACCCGCCTCATGCTTGATATAGAAGCCCGGACATACGTTGTGAACAAACTGATAGTTGTTCTTGAAGTATTCGGGATGGTCCTTACGCATGGTCATCAGATAAGCACCATAGTTGTCGTACTGGGTGCCGTCCTTGGCAGTATAGCGCTTGTTGAGGTAAATCTTGAAGTATTTGTTCTTCAGCGTATAGGTGGCAGAAGCCTTGTAGCTGTTAGCTGTGTTGACATATCCCTTGGCTATAGGGTCGAAGTCGGAGTAGTAATTCTGACCTTCCTCCATAGGCTTGCTCATCTCGTAAGCCGTCACCTTCATCGGTGCAAGGGTATCGCCGTACGAACTCTCGTAGTTTACGAGCAGATAGCATGAATCGGCAGTCACCTTTCCTCCCTTGTACACTCCGTTTTCGTATTCTCCACCATGGGCGTAGCGGATATAGTCCAGTGTGTCGAGTTCGAAAGAGGCGAGGGTAGAGAACTGTGCCATGTAGTTGCCTGTGACATAGTTGCCAGTCTCAGGGTCCTTTACCATTCCTATGATGCCGTTGCTGTTGTTGCTGAGCACCGAACCTGTAGCGGCCGATTCTGTTATCACATTGTAGCGTGCGTCGGATATGTTGAGCCCGTCTACTCTGTTGGTGACAGACTGACCTATAGAGTCTGTTGTGTCATCGCATGATGCCATGAAGAGGGCAGCGATGGCCAGTGTGGTTATCTTAAATAGTTTCATTATCCTTGAAATAATATCTTTGATTTTGTTATTCGTCGGGACAAACCTCGTTGATGAAGTTCTTGTAGGCTTCGGTATAGTCATCACCAGGGAATTTCATCACAGGCTTCTCCTTCTCGGCAGCATACTGAAGCAGTACTTCCGAAACGTTGGCTTCTCCCTCAATGACACCGTCGCTGTAGTCGATAGCCAGTTTGCCCAACTCGGTGAAGTCGAATGGTGTCTTGTATCCTTCGAGCAGTTCCGACTTGGCCTCGCGGAAGTCAACACAGTTAGAGAAGTTGTCGCCCAACTGTCCCTTCAACTCATTGGTGTAAAGAGCCGAGATGACCTTTGTGTTGGCGAAGGAAGGCTCTTCAGCAAAAGCCGTCTTGATGTACAGTGGAGCCACAGCGCTCATCCATCCCTGACAGATGATGACGTCGGGCTGCCAGCGTAGCTTCTTCACAGTCTCGAGCACGCCTCTTGCAAAGAAGATGGCGCGTTCACCATTATCTGTATATTCCTGACCAGTTTCGTCGGTACCCATCTGGCGATTGTTGAAATAGTCGTCGTTATCGATGAAGTATATTTGCTGGCGTGTGACAGGGATAGAGGCCACCTTGATGATCAAAGGGTGGTCTGTATCGTCGATGATAAGATTCATTCCAGACAGGCGAATGACTTCGTGCAACTGGCCGCGGCGCTCGTTGATAGTGCCCCATTTGGGCATGAATGTGCGAATCTCGAAGCCTGCTTCCTGCATCTTCTGAGGTAACTCACGTCCCATTACTGACATGTGGCTTTCTGCCACGTAGGGGTCAATCTCCTGATTGATGAATAATACTTTCTTTGCCATAGTTATAATTTTATTCTTACGAATTAGGTGCAAAGATACAAAAAAAACTTCAAATTAAGCCAACTTTTTGTCGAAAACAAGAAAAAGAACCGCTTTATTGGCATATTTTTATAATATTTCTTTCTTATTTAAGAAAAAAGTTGTTATTTTGCACCCCGAAAACAAATTTAGCAATGAAAGTATTCGATAAGATTGTTGACCTCCAGAATGAACTCTTCGCAGTTCGCAAGGAGGGTAAGGAAATCGGTCTTGTACCAACTATGGGAGCGCTTCATGAGGGTCACGCCTCTCTCGTAAAGCGTAGTGTGAATGAGAATGGCGTGACAGTAGTCTCGGTTTTTCTGAACCCTACTCAGTTTAACGATCAGGGTGACCTGGACCGTTATCCTCGTACACTCGAAGCCGACTGCAAGCTTTTGGAGGCTTGTGGAGCTGATTATGTGTTCGCACCATCAGTCAAGGAGATGTATCCTACACCCGATGAGCGTCATTTCGAGTTTCCACCTGTATCTACAGTCATGGAGGGTGCCCGTCGTCCTGGCCATTTCAATGGTGTGTGTCAGGTGGTAAGCCGCCTGTTCTATATTGTACGTCCTACCCGTGCTTATTTCGGAGAGAAGGACTGGCAGCAGATAGCTGTCATCAAGCAACTCGTGAAGTACATCGGGGCTGATGTACAGATTGTGGAGTGTCCTATTGTCCGTGATGAGGACGGATTGGCAAAGAGTAGCCGCAACACTTTGCTTTCAGCCGATGAGCGTGCCATAGCTCCAGCTATCTACAAGGCTCTGAAGGAGAGTGTGGAATATGCCAAGAGCCATACGGTGAAGGAGACTCACGACAAGGTTGTGGCTGACATCAACGCCATAGAAGGACTGGAAGTAGAGTATTTTGAGATTGTAGACGGCGACAGCCTGCAGGATGTGGATTCATGGGAAGCGAGCGACTACGTAGTGGGTTGTATCACAGTATATTGTGGTAAGACTCCTATCCGTCTCATCGACCATATCAGATATAAAGGATAAACGATTGTTAAACAAACCGATATTATGCAGATAGAAGTATTGAAGGCTAAGCTCCATTGTGTGACGGTGACAGAGGCCAACCTCAACTATATGGGCAGCATCACGATAGATGAAGACCTGATGGATGCCGCAGGGCTGATAGCGGGCGAGAAGGTTCAGATAGTGGACAACAACAATGGTGAGCGTCTCGAGACCTATATTATAAAAGGTGAGCGCGGAAGCGGTTGCATCTGTCTCAATGGTGCCGCAGCCCGTAAGGTGCAGGTGGGTGATACTGTTATCATCATCGCCTATGCGCTGATGGACTTTGAGGAGGCTAAGACCTATGAGCCTACAGTGGTGTTCCCCAAAGAGGGCAACAAACTGTAAACGAAGGAACAAACATATTGGATAAAACGATAAGACACACCGGCCGGGAGAGGTATAAAACACTCTCAGGTCGGTGTGTCTGTGTTTTTCATCACTAACTTTCTTTCTCTTCCTTTCGGTTAGCCCAAAGGAATGAGAAGCATAAACTAAAGAGTATTGCCAACATAGATATTGTCTTTTACTTGGTTTATATTTATATTTACTTTTTCTTTGTTTCTTTACCTTTTTACTTTTCTACTTTTTTACCTTTTTACTTTTTTACTTTTTTACCTTTTTACCTTTCTATAAGGTACCAAAGGTTCTGCAGGATGATGATTGTCAGAACGAGGAACAGGAACAGGTAAAATCTTTCCCGTCGGAAGAAGTCAGCGAGGGTGAACCGTGCCTTTATGTGCTCGTTCAGATAATTGCGATAATCTCGTATCATGGCACAACCGATGATGATGCCTGATATGAGTATGGACGCTCCGATGATGAGCAGTACAGACTCTGTTGTTGTTGCTGCATATAGTTCTTTCATGGCACAAAATTAGTATTTTTTGATGAAACAGGGTGTCGCATTCCTCAACTTTTGTGTCGCATTCCTATCAAAAAGGTGTCGCATTCGTAGGAATGCGACACCTTTTTGAGGATTTTTTCATGTTTTTTGTTCGAAAACAGAAATAGTATTTCTTATTCGCTCAACTTTTGCAAAGGGGAAATTTCTATGATTTATCTTCTTTCTATGAATGTATTTCTCGCCAGACGGTAGGAGTGCAGCCCTCTTTGGCTTTGAAAACGCGATAGAGATGAGTGCGCGAAGAGAAGCCACATTCTGCCGAAACGATATCGTTGCTGTAGTCGGGACATTCTGTCATCATCTGCTTGGCTGCATTGAATCGTATCTCGCTGAGCCATATTCTGAAGGTGGATTTCAGGCACTGGTCGAAGTAGATACTCAGTTCGTTTTTCGAGATGTGGAGTGTGTTTGATAGTGTCAGCATATTGGCAGCGCTGTCTTTGTAGCCCATGTTGGCACACCACTTGTCAAGACTTTCCTGGATGAATTTCCTTCTTTCTTCTGGCAGTTGGGGCGTATTGTCGATATCATCCATCTCGTTGTCATTGGACTCTTCTGTCTTTTCTTCTGACTTTGCTTTTTTTCTCTTTGCGTTCGCCTTGATGGCTTCTTCCTGTTCTTCTTCCTTGTCCAACAGTTCTTCGGTAGGAGTGTAGCTGCTGCCGAGTGCCACAAAGCTGAGGTTGAAGAAGAGAAGGGCGAGCAGGCCAAAAGGTCCTGCGATGAACAACAATGTGTTGGAGAGGATAGCGAAAGGCATGATGATGGCAGCCAAAAACAGGATGACCACGCTGGAACGGGCATATCTCACATAGGGGAGCATATCGGATGCCGCCATTGTTTCGAGCATGTTCTTGCGCTTGATCATTTCCTGCACAATCATATAAATGCAGTACACCACATTTCCGAAATAGAGTGCCAGCATGACGTAGAGCCACTTGCCGATGTACAGACCCTGATTGAGGTAGGAACTTAGGGCAAAGATGGCGATAATGGCGATATAGATGACTGAGCATACAAAGTGGAACTTCCTTCTGTTGGCATGGGTTGCCTCTATGTTATAGATACCCATGGAGATGAGGGTGAAGCAGGGGGTATAGATCAGGATGTTGATTATAGCACCCAAGTTGGCGTCTGTCGCCCTGAATCCGAAAAACATCTGCATGAAATATTGCAATGCCAAGCCTATCATGGCGATTAATATCATTCCACGCGAACGCTCGAATCGCTTGTTCTTCCAACTCACGTGAAGATGGGTCATAGCCAAGATGAAAGCGTTGATGAGCATGAAGATTAAACATGCAAATTGAAGTAGGTATAATGGGTTCATAGTTTTTTATTTTTTACTTTTTCAATGCAAAAGTATAATAAAATTCTCAAAAACGGACCCTTTTCTTTGAAAAAAATGATAAAAAAACAGAAAAACGGGCAGAACCATGAGTTCTGCCCGTTTATGATGAAAACCTTTTTGCTTCTTAGCCTTTAGAATGTATAATTCTATGTTTCTTGGAATTACTCGATAACTACGAGGGCATCCTCTTCGAGAACAGCCTGACCTGGTTTCACGCAGATGGCGGTTACCTTGCCGTCCTTCTCAGCCTCGATGTTGTTCTGCATCTTCATCGCCTCGAGAACGACAACTGTATCGCCAGCTTTTACTTCCTGACCAACAGTCACCTCGATGCTGGTGATGGTACCTGGCAGAGGAGCCTTTACGGCATTGGCGGTATTCACGTTGGCAACAGGAGTAGCCTCTGCATCATCCGATGCGGCTGGCTGACCGAGCACTACTTTCTTCTTCTCAGGCTCAGCTTCCTGTTCCATTTCCACCTTGTAAGCTTCGCCGTTCACGTTCACGCTTGCGATGTTTCCCTCTACAGCGTCAATCTGAACTTTATACTCTTTTCCGTCGATTGTATATTTAAACTCTTTCATTTCTGTTACTTTATGGTTTAGCTGTTAAACTCAGGAACTTGGCATTCCACATAGTCTGTCGTGGCTGTATGGTGATGATGCCCGGCTCCTTGTCGTGTACGTTATTGCCCTGATACTCGTAGAGTGCCATGGCAATGGCAGCATAAATATTTTTGTCCATTTAATATAATGTTTAATTATTAATGTTTAATGTTTAATTGTTAGTGCTAAATGTACACAAAGTAGACATTAAGCACTAAACATTAAACATCATCTCATTACATTGGCATACAACCATGCTTCTTGGCTGGCAGGTTCTGACGCTTGGTAGCGAGCTGAGCCAAACCGCGGCAGATGCGGAAACGGGTGTTGCGTGGCTCGATGACGTCATCGATGTAGCCATACTGAGCTGCCTGATAAGGATTAGCAAACTTGTCAGTATACTCCTGCTCCTTCTCTGCCAGGAATGCCTTCACGTCCTCGCCGGCTTCCTTCTTAGCCTTGGCTTCCTTGCCACAGAGAACGGCAACGGCACCGCTGGCACCCATTACGGCAATCTCTGATGATGGCCAAGCGAAGTTCAGGTCGGCACGCAACTGCTTGCAGCCCATCACGATGTGGCTACCACCATAGCTCTTACGCAATGTGATAGTGATCTTTGGCACGGTAGCCTCGCCGTAAGCGTAGAGCAGCTGTGCACCATGAAGGATGACAGCATTGTACTCCTGACCTGTACCTGGCAAGAAGCCTGGTACGTCTACGAGAGATACGATAGGGATATTGAAAGCATCGCAGAAACGTACAAAGCGGGCTGCCTTACGGCTGGCGTTCACATCGAGTACGCCAGCGTATGCTGATGGCTGGTTGGCAACGATACCTACACTCTGACCATTGAAGCGGGCGAAACCAGTGATGATGTTCTTGGCAAACTTAGGCTGAACCTCGAAGAACTCGCCGTTGTCGGTTACAGTGCCAATCACCTTATACATATCGTATGCCTGGTTAGGATCCTCTGGGATAATCTCGTTCAGAGAATCGTCCATGCGGTCGATAGGGTCGGTGCACTCTACACGTGGAGCCTCCTCTGTGTTGTTGCTTGGGATGTAAGAGAGCAGGCTCTTGATCATTTCGATAGCCTCTTCCTCTGTCTTGGCAGCGAAGTGGGTTACACCACTCTTAGTAGCGTGAACCGAAGCACCACCGAGGTGCTCTGCATCGATATCCTCACCTGTTACGGTCTTAACCACCTTAGGACCTGTCAGGAACATGTAAGATGTCTGCTCCTTCATGATGATGAAGTCGGTCAAAGCTGGAGAGTAAACGGCACCACCGGCGCAAGGACCCATGATAGCTGAGATCTGTGGGATAACACCTGAAGCAAGGATGTTGCGCTCGAAGATCTCGCCATAGCCGGCGAGTGCGCAGATACCTTCCTGAATACGTGCACCACCTGAGTCGTTCATACAGATAACAGGTGCACCCATGGTCATTGCCATATCCATCACCTTGCATATCTTCTGTGCCATAGTCTCAGAAAGCGAACCACCATTTACGGTGAAGTCCTGAGCATATACATATACCAGGCGGCCAGCGATAGTAGCACTACCAGCAACCACACCGTCGCCAAGATACTGCTTCTTCTCCATACCGAAGTTAGTGCAGCGGTGCAACTTGAACATGTCATACTCCTCGAAGCTGCCGGCATCTACCAGCATTTCGATACGCTCACGAGCTGTATATTTGCCACGTGCATGCTGCTTCTCGATGGCTTTCTCGCCACCGCCAAGACGAGCCTGTTCGCGCTTGGCGATCAGCTCCTTAATCTTTTCTATTTGTTTGCTCATAATTAATTATTATGTATAGTTTTCTTTTCTTTTATAGTGGATGTAGGCGACAGATGCGCACAAATCGGTGGCAAAGATACGAAAAAAACCGCAGATAGCACGCTATCTACGGTTAAATATTTAGAATTCTATTAAAATACGTCCATTTATCTGTCTTCCTGTCAGATAGTTGGGCACGGCATACTGCTGATTGGTCACATCTGTCACCCAGTAGTAGCTGTTCACATTGTCGATTCCGAAGAGGTTGAGACAGTCTACACCCAGCCATATATCTTTGAGGAACGATTTCTTTGTTCGCTTGGTGTTGTCGTAGAGCAGGTAGCTCATACCGATGTCTGCTCTTCGGTATGAGGTGGCCCTGAAGGTGTTGGTCTCCAGTTCGCGGTGAGGAGCCGAGAAAGGCAGTCCGTCGGCGAAGGCCAACTTGAGTGACATGCGCCATCGGTCACTTCCGGGGAAGTAGTCGGTAAAGAAGAGGTTCATGGCGTACCGCTGGTCGGTAGGCAATGGGATGGACTTGCCGCCCAACTTCATCTTGGTATTCATGATGGAAAGGCTGATCCAAGAGTCGGTGCCTGGCACGAACTCGCCGTAGAGTTTGAGGTCGAGTCCGGCTGCATGTCCGCTTGTCTCATTGTTGCCGTAGTAGGTCACCTTCACGTTGTTGACAGAATAGGGCACCAGATTGCTCAATGCCTTGTAGTAGGCTTCTGCCGAGAACTTGAATCGCTGGTTGGCCATGCGGAACCGGTAGTCGTAGCCTGCTATGAAGTGGATGCTTCGCTGGCTCTTTATCTTCTGGTTGAGTGAGGCGATGGTCATTCCGTTGACGGTAGAGGTGTCTCTCAGTTCCTTGAAGAATGGTGCCTGATAGTATAGACCTGCTGCCAGACGGATGGTGGTGTTCTCGCTATAGGCTGGAATGATGCCCAGCGAGATGCGTGGACTGAGGATGGTTTCCTTGTTAAAGCTCCATTGGCTCAGGCGTACACCATAGTTGAGGGTGAAATGCGTATGTCCTCCCTTGCTGGCAAAGCGGTAGGTGTCTTGCAGATATGCCTCTATGCGGTGGGCGTCGAGGGTGTTGCGGGCTTTGAGCGAGTAGATCATCATCAGGTCTTTTCCTGTATGTGGCACGCTGTAGCCGGCGCTGTCGCGCATTTCGTATTCCACAGAGTTCTCCGATATGTGTTCTTTCTTATAGGTGAAGGCTGCTTCCATCTCGTGGTGCTGCGCCTTGTGTCTGAACATCAGCTTGGCACTCAGTACACGGGCTGTCAGATAGTTGCGTGCATGCTCAAAGTAGGTGCCAACACCCAGGTTCTCACTCGTCTCGGTCTGGTCGAGCCAGTACTGGCTCTGAATGTCGTATTTCTCCTGTTCCTTGGTATAGAAGGCACTTCCTATCAGCGACAGGTTGGTCTTCGTACCGAAGTTGCGCGTGATGCCAAGAGTTCCGAAGTAGGTGATGAAGCGGTCTTTCTCGTGTCCGTCAAAATACACCTTGAAACTCTTCACATTCTCCATCGTTCCAAAGGTGGTCTCTCTGTTTTCGGGCTCAAAGTCGTAATGGTTGTCGGATATGTAGCCTATGAGGTCGAGTTTCCATCTCTTGTTGGGAGTATAACTCAGATAGGTCTGGTAGTCGAGGTATTTGGGCTTGTACTCACCCTTGGTTTCCATCGATCCGAGCAGGTATGAGTTGGTCTTGTATCTCACGCTGTTGAGCCACGACAGTTTCTTGGTTCCCAATCCTATATAGGCATCAGCGCCCAGCATACTGGCAGCCAGACTTCCTTCTACAATCTGTTTCTTGCCTGCCTTGGGCTTCAGGGTCTTGTAGGTGATATCGAGGGCCGAGCTCATCTTGTCTCCATATTTGGCCGCATAGCCTCCTGTAGAGAAGCCTATCTTGTCTACCATATAGGGGTTGATGACCGAAAGACCCTCTTGCTGTCCGCTTCTTACCAGGAACGGACGGAACACTTCCACATTATTAATATATACAGAGTTCTCGTCGAAGGCACCGCCTCGCACATTGTATTGTGATGACAGTTCGCTGTGGGTGCTCACACCTGCCTGTTGCTGGATGAGGTTCTCCACAGCATTGCCGCTGGCAGAAGGTGCCATCTTGGCATCTTTGGTCTTCAGTTCCTGGGTCTGACTGGTCTGAATCTTCTCGCCAGTCACCTGCACCTCGTCTATCATATTATCTTCGGTATGCAGCACTATCTGCAGGGTCTGTTTTCCCCTTGGACGTCGCAGCACACGGGTCTTTGTCTTATAGCCTATCATCGAGAACTTCACCACCACACTGTCTGCCGACATGAGTTGCATGGAGAATTCTCCCTTGAGTGATGTGAAGGCTATCTTGCCTTGCTTGGCTACCGACACAGTAGCCAGTTCCACGGGGTTCATGTCCTGGTCGGTCACTCTTCCCCGGAGCGTAAAACTTTGAGCCACAGCCTGTATGGCGGCGACTGTCATTATCGTGAATATTAGAAAGAAACGTTTCATTATTCATAAAACGCAGAAAAAGACTTTTTATTATGATGCGTGTCTCGTATTTTTTTCGTAATTTTGCAGCCAGATTTCAGAATAGGTATTACAACATTAAGAAATTCGTTATTATTATGTCAACAATTATTTATCCGTCACCTATATTTGGTCCCGTCAACTCCCGTCGTTTAGGAGTATCGTTGGGCATCAACCTCATGCCTTCCGACGGCAAGGTATGTTCTTTCGACTGTCTGTATTGCGAGTGTGGCTTCAATGCCGACTTCCGTCCTCACAAGAAGCGCCCCACACGTGAGGAAGTACGCACAGCCCTTGAGCAGGTACTGGCACAGCGCAAGGCCAACAACGAACCCCTCGACGACATGACCTTTGCTGGTAATGGTGAACCTACAGGGCATCCCGATTTCCTGGGCATCATCAAGGATACCATAGCGCTGCGCGACAAGTATTTTCCCAAGGTGCAGGTGTCGGTACTGAGCAATGCCACCTATATCTATAAGCCTGAGGTGCGGGAGGCTCTTATGTTGGTGGAGAACAACATCCTGAAGCTCGATACCGTGGATATGGACTATATCCGCAAGGTGGATCGTCCGCAGCAGCCTGCTTACGATGTGGAGGATGTCATCCGTTATCTCAAGATGTTTGATGGACATGTTATCATCCAGACCATGTTTATGCATGGCGACGGAACCGACAATGTGAGCGAGTACTATGTGGCACCCTGGTTGGAGGCAGTCAAGGACATCCAGCCAGAAAAGGTAATGGTCTACACCATCGACCGTGAAACTCCCGACAAGCTTTTGGCAAAGGCTACTCACGAAGAACTCGATGCCATCAAGGCACGTGTGGAGGCGTTGGGTATCAAGTGTACAGCCAGCTATTAATCAGCATACATATACGATGAAAGCAAAAAGCAATATTCTGATTATTAGCGATATGTGTGGTTATGGCAAGGTGTCGGCAGCTGTGCAGATGCCCATCCTTTCCTATATGGGTCACGATGTGTTCAATCTGCCCACCATGTTGATCAGCAACACCTTTCCTTATGGCAAGTATGCCGTGATGGAAAGTACTTCGTATATGAAGGACGCCATGCAGAAGTGGGACGAGTTGGGAATTCATTTTGATGCCATCACCACAGGCTTCCTTGCCTCTGAGGAGCAAGCCAAGATGGTGGCGCATTACTGTCGTGAACAGGCAGAGCAGGGGACGGAGATATTTGTGGACCCAGTGATGGGCGACTATGGTCGCCTTTATTCTGGAGCCAACGAGGGTACCGTGCGGTGCATGCGGGAAATGCTGGGTGTGGCTCATCTTTGCTTTCCCAACTATACCGAGGCCTGTCTTTTGGCAGATGTGCCTTATAAGGAGGAGGGAATGACCGAAGCTGAGGCTTATGTCCTTGTCGACAAGTTGCGGGTATTTGGCTCGCAGTCGGTTCTCATCACTACTTGCATTGTCGACCAGCAACATGCCGTGGTGGGCTACAATCACTTTAACAATGAGCATTTTCTGCTTCCTTACGAGGAAATACCGGTACAGTTTCCTGGTACGGGCGATATTTTTTCGAGCATCATTGTAGGAAGGTTGAGAGACGGAGACAGTCTTCGTCATGCCACCCGCACTGCCATGGATATTCTGCGAAACTGGATTGACATCAATAAAGATAATGAGGACAAGAACCGTGGCATTCCCGTAGAGCGCCATCTTTCCGACTTGTAACGTAAACTATTATTCTGTGCAGATAGTTTTTTCTGCTGTGTAGACAGAATAGTATTGTGATTTGTGCGCTATATATATAATAAGGTGTAGATCTTTCGTTGGGTTCAATACATTATTGAACCCTGCGAAAGTTAGGTGCGTTGCAAAATGCAATCGTTTGCATGGCAAAAAGGGGAAAAATCTTTGGTCATTTGGATCATTTTCTGGTATTTACTATAATTTTGTACCAGCAAATGAAAATAATACCAGATGTCAGGATAAGTACATTCGAATAGTTTTTAGCAGTGTTTTTTAAAGGTAATATAATAAATTAGGTTTTTGATATAATATAGGAACGTTTTTCGTAAAGTCAAATGAGCAGAGTAAAGCTTACTTTCACTCTGGCATGACGAGAAAAGGTGCGCTTATGCGACGTTTCGGAAATTTGGTTTGTCGTGAGACAAACCTTTTTTTGTTCTTTCATTAAATACAAATTGATGAAAGGGCATTCTAAGTCAGCTGTGTATGTGTATACTTATACAGTATAATTATGCGATAATTGCTAAAAAATAATTATATAACTATGAAAAAGTCGTCGGTCACCTGGAAAAATAATTTTTCCCAACTGGGTGATTTTTTCAACTCAACTAAGCTAATCGTATTCCTGAATATTTATTCATGAATTTCCCTTGCTGTTGTTGCTTATACAGTTGCCTGAAGACAGCGGCGAGTTGCCATCGAAAAAGTTTGATTCTCGGAAGAGTGCATCTTTTCACTCGAGAAAAGTGTTGATAGTGATGAGGGAGGGGGATAAATAAAATAGCCTCGGGGTTGCCGAGGCTATTGAGTGGATATGGTTTGTTGTTATTTTGCAGATTCAAATTCGCGGAGGAAGCGGGTATCGTTCTCAGAGAAGAGACGAAGGTCGCTGACGCGATATTTCAGGTTGGTGATGCGCTCCACACCCATGCCGAAGGCATAGCCGGTATAGACATTGCTGTCAATGCCGCATGCATCGAGGTCGTGAGGATCTACCATACCGCATCCTAAAATCTCTACCCAACCGGTATGCTTGCAGAAGTTGCATCCCTTACCGCCACAGATGTTGCATGAGATGTCCATCTCGGCACTTGGTTCGGTGAAAGGGAAGTAACTTGGACGCAAACGTATCTTGGTGTCTGCACCGAACATTTCGCGGGCAAAGGTAAGAAGCACCTGCTTCAAGTCGGTAAAACTTACATTCTTGTCAACATACAAGCCTTCTACCTGATGGAAGAAGCAGTGTGCACGGGCACTGATGGCCTCGTTGCGATATACTCGACCTGGGCAAAGTACACGGATAGGAGGCTCGTGAGTTTCCATATAATGAGCCTCGTCGCCAGAGGTATGGCTGCGCAGGAGGATGTTCTTGGTGACATCATTGGGATCGCTCTGCTCGATGAAGAAGGTGTCTTGCATATCGCGGGCAGGATGGTCGGCTGCAAAGTTAAGCATGGTGAACACGTGCTTGTCGTCGTCAACCTCAGGTCCGTGATAGAGCGTGAAGCCCATACGAGAGAAGATGTCTATGATTTGATTCTTGACAATCGTAAGAGGATGGCGGGTTCCCAATGCTACAGGGTAGGCTGTACGGGTCAAATCGATGTCGTCACTTGAGGCTTCAGCCTCTTCGAGCTGCTCCTTCAAACCATTGATCTTGTTTTGGGCAACCTGCTTCAACTCGTTGATCTTAACGCCAATAGCCTTTTTCTGATCGGCAGCCACTGTACGGAAGTCTGCCATAAGGGCATTGATTTCGCCCTTCTTGCTTAGGTACTTGATGCGAAGCTGCTCCACTTCTTCGGCATTCTTTGCTGTCAGTGCGCTGACTTCCTTCAAGAGTCCTTCTATTTTCTCTAATAACATATTTCTAACTTAATTAAGTCTAATTTGTGTGCAAAGATAACATTTTTCGGTTGAAATATGAAATATCTCAAAAGAAATGTGTACTTTTGCATGCAAAAATTTGAGAAAAACAGGTTGGTTTATGAAAAAACTTTCTTTTATTGCCGTCTTCATGGCGGCACTGACCATCATTGGATTTTCTGCAACAGGGTGTTCTGACAAAAAACCGGCTGCTGTTGCAGATTCCGCAAATACTGACACCTTAGTGGCAGACACACAGGCTATGGACTCTACTGAGGCTCTGATAGAGGAAACTCCTATGCCAAAGGCGGCAGATGAGTTGTTTGATGACTTTATCTTTAATTTTGCCGCCAACCGAAAGCTTCAGTTGAAACGTGTACACTTTCCTCTGCCTGTTTACAGACACGACAAGGTAGTGAAGACCATTGACAAGCGTCATTGGAGAATGGAGCATTTCTTTATGCGACAGGATTACTATACGCTGATATTTGACAACCAGCGTCAGATGAATCTTGTAAAGGACACAACTATCGATCATGTGGTGGTAGAGAAAGTGTTCTTCAGAACGAAGACGGTGCAGCAGTTCCTGTTCAATCGTATCAATGGTCAATGGATGATGACTTCGATTAATTACAAGCCGATGTATGCCAATATGAATGCCAGCTTCCTGAAGTTTTATGGATCTTTTGCTTCGGATTCCACCTTCCAGTCGCAGCATCTGCACAATCCTGTGAAGTTTGTTGGTCCTGATCCTGATGATGACTTCAGTACGATGACGGGTGATATCGAACCGGAAACATGGCCTGCCATTGCTCCCAAGTTGCCTAACGGGATGATATACAACATCATTTACGGACAGAAATATACGGAGAGCAGCCAGAAGATATTTGTTATCAGAGGTATTGCCAATGGAATGGAAACTCAGCTTACTTTCCGTCGTGTGAAGGGCAAGTGGTTGCTGATGAAGCTGAATATGTAGTAGAGAATACACCTCTTTATATATAATAAGGTATATAGAAATGAAAGATATAAGAAATTACAGCTTGTTGGGGCACAACACATTTGGTATTGATGCCTGTTGCCGTCGATTTGTGGAGTATGCCTCTGTAGAAGACGCTCAGCAGATAGTCGCCTCCTTGAGTGAGGCAGATGAACCTTTGTTGCTCTTGGGCGGTGGCAGCAACCTGTTGCTTACGCAGGATTATCCTGGCACCGTGCTTCACTCTGCCATTCTTGGTGTTCGTATTGTAGCCGAAGAGGGCGACAAGGTGTTCTTGGAATGTGGCAGCGGTGAGGTGTTTGATGATGTGGTGGCTTATGCCGTCAAGCATGGATACCATGGAGCAGAGAATCTTTCGCTTATTCCAGGTGAGGTGGGTGCCAGTGCTGTACAGAATATTGGCGCCTACGGAGCAGAGGCCAAGGATATTATATATAAGGTGGAAGCGGTGGAGGTTGCCACAGGAAAAGTGGTGTGGCTGTCGAACGAAGACTGCGGATATGGTTACCGACAGAGTAGATTCAAGCACGAGTGGCACAACAAGTATCTTATCACGCATGTGGTATATGAGCTTTCGCGTACTTTCGTTCCTTCGCTCGAATATGGCAATATCAATTCCGCTCTGGCAGCCAAAGGTATAGAAAAACCTACAGCAGAAGAGTTGCGCCAGGTGATCATAGAAATACGCCGAGCCAAACTGCCCGATCCTGATGTGCAGGGCAATGCCGGCAGTTTCTTTATGAATCCTATTGTTGGCAAGGGTAAGTATGACGAGTTGGCTGCCCTGTATCCGGGAATGCCTCATTACACCATAGATGCTGAGCATGAGAAGATACCGGCAGGATGGATGATTGACCAGTGTGGCTGGAAAGGTAAGAGCCTTGGACGTGCCGGAGTGCACGACAAACAGGCACTGGTGTTGGTAAACCGTGGCGGAGCTACGGGAGCGGAAGTGGTGACGCTTTGTCGTACGGTACAAAAGGATGTGAAGAACAAGTTCGGTATAGACATCTATCCCGAAGTGAATATATTCTGAAGAATACACAAATAAGATATGTTGAAGGTAACACTGTTAGGAACGGGTACCTCGGGTGGGGTGCCTGCTTTGGGCTGTGAGTGTGACGTGTGTCGCAGTACTGATCCTAAGGACAAGAGGCTGCGGAGCGCTGCCATGATAGAGACAGAGAGCACCCGGCTGCTGATAGATGCCGGTCCGGATATCAGGCAGCAGATGCTCAGAGTGCCTTTCAGAAAAATAGATGGGTTGCTGATTACCCATAAACACTATGACCATGTAGGGGGAATAGACGACCTGCGTCCTTTCTGCAAATATGGTGATATCAATATCTATGGTGACAAGGGCGTTACGAAATCGTTGCCTGTTACTATGCCATATTGCTTTCCTGCCTCTTCTAAAGAACTGTATCCTGGTGCTCCCAAACTGCAGTTGCATACCATTGAACCCCATCATATATATAAAATAGGTGATATAGAATGGATGCCTGTCAAAGTGATGCACGACAAAATGCCTATCCTCGGATTTCGTTTTGGCAAGTTTGCTTATATCACGGATATGAAAACTATACCTGACGAGGAACTCCCTTACCTGAAAGGCTTGGAAGTGCTCGTTGTCAATGCCTTGAGATTCGATAAACCGCATCACAGTCATCAATTGGTGGACGATGCCATCCGCTTTGCGATAAGGATAGGAGCCGAGAAAGTGTACTTTACCCACATGACGCATGATATAGGCTTACATGATGCTGCCAACAAACGGCTGCCGAAAGGTTTCCAGTTTGGTTATGATGGACAGGTAATTGAACTGTAAGGAAGATGCAAGGAAAAAGCGCTAAAAGTGTTAAAAAATGGCTGTTGCCGAGCACGAGAAAAACTTTAACTTTTGTTAGCAGTTTGTAAGTTGCTGATTGTTAGTAGTTTACAAAATAGTTACAAAAAGGCCCTAAAAAAAGTCACAAAAAAAAGAACAACGTATTAAAAAAATACTTACCTTTGCATCGTTTTAATAAACAAATGATTGTTTTACAGATTTAAAAAGCAAAGAAAATGAAGAAATTAGTTTTGATGTTCGTAGCTATTGCAGCTATCTCTTTCGCATCTTGCGGTGGTAACACAAAGTCAAATGCAAACTCTGCAGATTCAGTTGATACAACAGCTGTTGATTCAGCTGATACTGTAGCTACTGTTGACTCAGCTGCTACTGATTCAGTTGCAAAGTAATTAAGTATTAGTATACTTAACGAACGAAAAATGAGAGAAACACCGCTGGACCTATGGTCTGGCGGCTTTTTCGTTTATATACACCAAACTCTTTTTATGATAGACACAAGTGCATTTCAAGGCAAAAAGGCTGCTTATTATACTTTAGGTTGTAAACTTAACTTTTCGGAAACCTCTACTTTTGGAAAAATGCTCGAAGACATGGGCGTGATAACTGCCCAAAAGGGAGAGCGTGCAGACATCTGTTTGATCAATACCTGCTCGGTGACAGAAGTTGCCGATCATAAATGCCGTCAGGCTATACACCGTATGGTGCGACAGAATCCTGGCGCTTTTGTTATTGTTACGGGTTGCTATGCGCAGCTTGAATCGGAGAACGTAAGTAAGATAGAAGGTGTTGACCTGGTATTGGGTGCTAATGAGAAGGCGCATCTGTTGCAGTATCTCAGCGATGCCTGGGCACAGAAGTTCGCTTTTGAGTCAGGACTGGAAGAAGTTGGTGTGAATGCGCTGCATGAACATCACAGCGTGAAGACCAAGGATATCAAGACTTTTCAGCCTTCCTGTTCGCGTGGTAACCGTACACGCTATTTTCTGAAGGTGCAGGACGGCTGTAACTATTATTGTACCTACTGTACCATTCCTTTTGCACGAGGCAACTCGCGCAACCCAAGTATTGCTTCGTTGGTTGAGCAGGCTGGGCAGGCTGCAAGCGAAGGAGGAAAGGAAATCGTGATTACTGGTGTCAACATTGGTGACTTCGGACAGACTACCCATGAGTGTTTTCTTGACTTGGTAAAGGCGCTCGACCAGGTGACTGGTATTCAGCGTTATCGTATATCAAGTCTGGAACCAGACTTGTGTGACGACGACTTGATAGCTTATTGTGCTGAGAGCCGTGCCTTCATGCCGCATTTTCATATCCCCTTGCAGAGCGGTAGCGACGAGGTGCTGAAGCTGATGCACCGCCGTTACGACAAGGCTCTCTTTGCCCATAAGGTAAACCTTATCAAGGAGAAGATGCCCGATGCCTTTATTGGTGTGGATGTGATGGTGGGCTGTCGTGGTGAGACTCCAGAGTGTTTTGAGGAATGCTATGAATTCCTGAAGAGTCTGCCTGTCACACAGCTTCATGTGTTCCCATATTCGGAACGACCAGGTACTGCAGCTCTGCGTATCCCTTATGTGGTAAGCGACAAGGAGAAAAAGTTGCGCTCGAAGCGTCTGCTCGAACTGAGTGAAGAGAAAACCCAGGCTTTTTATGCCCAGTATATAGGAACGGAGGCAGAGGTACTCTTTGAGAAAGCGCCACGTGGCAAGGCCATGCATGGCTTTACCAAGAACTATGTACGTGTGGAACTGTCGCCGGCTTTGGCAAAGGAAGAGTATGACAACCAGCTTATCAAGGTTCGTCTGGGAGATTTTAATTATGATAAGACAGCCCTTAAGGCTGAGATCCTTTAGAGATGAACTATTACAACGACTTTGGCTCCTGGATACGTACTCAGTTTCCCTTCAGAGTGCAAAAGATATCTATAGACGCTGGGTTTTCCTGTCCTAACAGGGACGGGAAAATATCCAGTGGCGGTTGTACCTATTGTGACAACCGGACTTTCAACCCAAGCTACTGCAATCGCAAAAAGACAATCACCGAACAGTTGGAAGAAGGCAAGCGCTTCTTTGTCAGGAAATATCCTGATATGAAGTATCTGGCTTACTTCCAAGCTTATACCAACACTTATGCCTCGTTAGAAGAGCTTCGCAGAATGTATGAGGAAGCACTTCGGGTAGAGGATATAGTGGGAATTGTCATCGGGACGCGTCCAGACTGCGTGAGCGAGGAGTTGCTGGATTACTTGGCAGAGCTGAACAAACGCACCTTTGTACTGGTGGAGTATGGCATAGAAACTGCCAATGATGAAACTCTCTTGCGAATTAATCGCGGTCATGACTTTGCCTGCAGCAGAAAGGCGGTGGAGCAGACGCATGTCCGGGGAATATTGACAGGAGGACATATTATTATTGGTCTTCCCGGCGAGGATGCTGAGGAGAGTCTGCGTCAGGCTCCTATTATATCTTCGTTGCCTCTTGACATACTGAAAATACATCAGATGCAGGTTATCAAGGGCACCCGTCTTGCTCAACAGTATGCAGAGCATCCTTTCCATGTATATACGGTAGAAGAGTATATAGAAGTCATAGTGGGGTATATTAAGCTTCTAAGAAAAGATCTGGTGCTCGAACGTTTTGTGAGTCAGTCGCCAGCAGAATTGCTGATTGCTCCCAAGTGGGGACTGAAGAACTATGAGTTTACCAACTTGCTCAACAACAGATTGAAGCAGGAAATGGAACGTTTTCGTTAAGTCAAATGAGCAGAGTAAAGCTTGCTTTCCCTCTGCCATGACGAGAAAAGGTGCGCGCAAGCGAACGTTTTCGTTAAGTCAAATGATCAGAGTAAAGCTTGCTTTTCCTCTGCCATGACGAGAAAAGGTGCGCGCAAGCGAACGTTTATCATTATAAAAACTTAATTATTCGGCACAGATAAGCTGTTTGTGCTTAATAATTTGTATCTTTGTCGGTTGATATGGCAAAGGTAGCAATCGTTATATTGAATTGGAACGGACAGAAGATGTTGGCAAAATATCTTTCTGGCGTTGTGGAATATTCCAGACAGGATGCAGAGGTATGGGTGGCTGACAATAGTTCCACCGATGGCTCTATGCATCTGTTGGAGACACAGTATCCACAGGTGAAGACTATAGTTCTGGAGCAGAACTTTGGTTTTGCGGAAGGTTACAATCAGGCCCTGAAGCAGATAGAGGCTGAGTATTATGTACTGTTGAACAGCGATGTGGAAGTGACACATCATTGGCTAACTCCGCTCATCGAGTTTATGGACAGTCATCCGCAGGTGGCAGCCTGTCAGCCTAAACTGTTGGCAGAATACGATAAGGACAGCTTTGAATATGCTGGTGCCTGTGGTGGCTTTTTGGACAAATATGGTTATCCTTTCTGCAGGGGGCGTATCTTTGAGACTGTGGAGAGGGACAACGGACAGTATGATTACCAGCAGGAAGTGTTGTGGGCTACAGGTGCCTGCATGATGATACGTGCCAAGGACTATTGGGATGCCGGAGCGCTTGACGGTCGTTTTTTCGCACACAATGAAGAGATAGATTTGTGCTGGCGCCTGCGTCTGATGGGGCGCAAGATATACTGCATACCAGAGAGTGAAGTATATCATGTCGGTGGTGGTACGTTGCCAAAAAGCAATCCTATGAAGACATTCCTTAATTTCAGAAACAATCTGACTATGCTTTACAAGAATCTGGATGACAGGGATCTGCAGCATGTGATGTTCATTAGATGGTTTCTGGACTATCTGGCTGCATTCGAGATGTTGATTCTGAAAAGAAACTTGGGCGACTTCAAAGCGATATTCAAGGCGCGAAGGGCTTTCAAAGTCTGGCGTAAGGATTTTGATGAAGACCGCCAGCGAATACAGTCGGGTAGGGTTGAAGGTGTTGTCCCACAAGTGTATGAAGGCTCGATATTGTGGCAGTACTATGCCAAGGGGAAAAAAGTCTTCTCGAAATTGAACTTCTGACATTCCTGTGGCTTGAACTTTCGAAAATCGATAAACAAACTACAAAATAAAATCTAAGATGAAGAAAAAACTATTCATGTTGCTGGCTGCGTTTCTTTGTTTAGGAGCGCAAGCTCAGGCGCCGGTCCATGTGACGGTGACCAATCCTTCAAAAGAGGCACGTAAGGATGTGCCTGTGGTTGTTGATATCCGACAGTGGGGAGATGTCAAAAAGGCAGTAGTAACAGTAGACGGCAAGGAGGTGCCTTCGCAGTTGGATGACATCGACCGTGACTGTGTGAACGATGAGTTATGCTTTCTTGTCGACCTTGACAAGAAGGAAACCAAGGAGGTAAGCGTGCAGTTATTGCAGGAAGGTGACCAGACTGCCTATCCTGCCCGTACCTTTGCCGAACTGGTATTGCCAAGCCGAAATAAAAAACTGGCTAAAAATGCGCAGGATATCTATATGCGCAGTATCTCATTTGACAAGAAGACCAAGGATCCTTACCATTATGTCCACTCCCATGGCGTATGTTTTGAAAGCGAATTGGTAGCCATGCGTGTGTACTTCGACCATCGACAGACTATCGACCTATATGGCAAGGTGAACAAGGGACTGGTGATTCGTGATACGCAGTTCTATCCTTCTGAGGAACAGTTGAAGGGTGGCTCGGGTGATGACTGCCTGTGGGTGGGCAATACCTATGGCTTGGGTGCCCTCCGTGGCTGGGATGGAGAGAACCAAGTATTGCTGACCAATGTAATGTACCAAGAACAGAGAGTTATCTCGGAAGGTCCTGTAAGAGCCATTGTTGAGGTAGTAGACAATGGCTGGACACCAGCTCCAGGACTCAAACCTGTCAATGCCACCATACGTTATACCATCTATGCGGGGCATCGTGATTTTGATGTCGACGTGTTCTTTAACAAAGATGTGTCGGATTATCAGTTTGCTACAGGATTGATCAATGTGAAAGGTTCCAGCGAATATACTGACGGCAAGGGCTTAAGAGGCTGCTATGGCAGTGACTGGCCAACGGGCAAGGATGACGGCAAGCACAAACTGGAGACAGTGGGCTTGGGTATCTATGTGCCGCAGGCTGCGCTGGTAAAAGAGATGCCTGCCAATAAAGACTGCTACACGCAGGTGGTTCGTCCTTCAGGCAACAAGCTGAGTTACAAGCTGGCTTATACCAGCGCCAATGAGACCTATGGCTTCAAGGGTGAGAAAGAGTGGTATCGATGGTTGAAAGACTGGAAGAAACTGAACGAAGAACCTGTGCAAGTGTATTATAATATACGATAATGACTACACAAAAGGGCAATAATGAGCAAAAATACATCAAAATTGTTCATTATTGTTCTTTTTGTTTAAAAATATTAGTAAAAACACTTTGTTTTTATCACATTTTTTAGTATTTTTGCACACGTAATGTTAATAGATAGCGACAAAGTGAAAAATATTTTTAAATATATGGCATTCATGGCGGTGACGCTTCTTCTTTGTTCGGCTTGTGAACTCAAGTTTAAGCCGAATGAGGAAGCAGAGGCTGCTGTACTTTCCGTACAGCGCTATGATCGTCTGGAAAGTCGTTATCTGACAACAGGAGATTTCTCTGCCTTGCAGCAGATGAATACCGATTATCCGATAGAAACACGTACGTTGATAGAGAAAATGCTTCAGTTGGGCACGATTACTGATGCCAATATCAGCAATCGGTTTCTGATGTTCTATCAGGACTCTACTCTGCAGGCGCTTATTGCCGATGCTGAGGCTGAGTATGCCAATATGGATGATATCAACCAGCAGTTGAAGGAATCGTTTGAACGTCTGAACGCCTGGATGCCAGAGTTGCAGCAGCCTTCTTTCTATGCACAGATAGGAGCGCTCGACCAGAGTATCGTGGTGGGTGAACACTCTGTAGGAATTTCGCTTGACAAGTATATGGGCAGCGAGTATCCGCTATACAAGAAATTTTATACAGCCCAGCAACGGGCTACCATGTCACGAACTTATATTGTTCCGGATTGCCTTACCTTCTATCTGTTGAGCATTTATCCTATGGATGATTTTGATAATCGTTCGCAGCTTGACCGAGACCTTCACATGGGAAAAATCATGTGGGTGGTGAATAAGGCGATGAACAAGGAAGTCTTTACCACAAGTTATGTAAAGACCATCAGCAGTTATCTGAAGCGTAATCCAAAGATAACCGTACGGCAGTTGCTGGAGTGCAAGGATGATTCGCCTATCAAGGCATTGCACAAAGACTGATTATGAAGAAACTTATTATATTTATAGCAACCTTTATGATGGTGTCATCTATACAGGCAGCTGAGAAGTTGGACTTGGAGGATATTACTTCGAGATGTTTTACAGCTTCTTATGTCAGCGGAGTGAATCCGATAGAAGGCACCGACCTGTATGCTTCTATCAGCAACGATGGAAGTCAAATCGTGAGTTATTCGTTTAAGACTGGCAAGCAGGTGACTGTCTTGTTTGATGCCGCAGCATGCAAGGCTCCCTTTGAGTCGGTAGATGGTTACGAACTGAGTCCTGACGGAAAGCGAATGCTCATTCTTACCAAGCGTAAGAGTATTTATCGCCGTTCTTTTACAGCAGAGTATTTCATTTACGACATTGCCAGCAAGTCTTTGCTCAAGTTGTCGGATGGAGAGAACCAGCAGGTGGCTACATGGTCACCAGACTCCCGCCATGTGGCTTTTGTAAGAGAGAACAATCTTTTTATCACAGATGGTAAGAAGGAGGTACAGGTTACAAACGACGGCAAGTTCAATGAAATCATTAATGGTATCCCTGACTGGGTGAACGAAGAAGAGTTTGGTTTCAATAAGGCTTTTGCTTGGAATGCTGACGGAACTGCACTCAGCTGGATTCGTTATGATGAGTCGAAGGTGAAGACTTACTCCCTGCAGTTGTTCTGCGGTCAGAAGCCTGCCTTGAAACAGTATGCCGATTATCCAGGTGAATATTCCTATAAGTATCCCAAGGCTGGTCAGGACAACTCTGTGGTGAGCCTTTGGAGTTATGATGTGAAAGCCGGCAAGACAGTACGCATGAATGTACCTTTGGCTTCGGACGGTTATATTCCTCGCGTAAAGCAGGCTCCTGATGCCAAGAGTATGATAGCCTTTACGATGAACAGACATCAGGACGAACTGAATCTTTATTCTTTCAATCCTTTTACGGGTGAGGCGAAGCTGGTGATTAAAGAGAGTGTGCCCAAGTATGTGAAGGAAGAAGTGGTGGAATGGACTCGTGTAGGCAATAAGTACATCTTGCTGCCCAGTGATCGCGACGGCTATATGCATCTTTATCTGTACGACATTAAGGGAAAGTTGATTCGCCAGGTAGAAAAGGGTGACTATGAGGTGACTGATGTATATGGCATGAATGAGAAAACGGGTGATATCTATTTCCAGTCAAGCATGTTGAGTCCGCACGACAGACAGGTCTATGTGGCACATGCCAACGGCACGACCGAAAGACTTACCGATGCACGTGGAAACAATGCTGCCATATTCTCGGGTGATTATCGTTATTTCTTCAATACTTGGAGCAGTTACAGTCATCCTTATGTCTTCACCTCGCGTACCAATCGTGGAAAGGTGGTAAGAGTGTTGGAGGACAATAAGGAGTTGCTCGACAAGGTTGCCCAGTATAATTGGGGAAAACGTGAACCTTTCTCTTTCACCACATCCGAGGGAGTGAAACTGGATGGATGGATGGTGAAACCAGTAGACTTTGATGCCAACAAGAAATATCCCGTTATACAGTTCCAGTATTCTGGTCCGGGTAACCAGCAGGTAAAGGATGCATGGAGTACAGGAAGTATGGGTAATGGAGGAGCCTTCGACTATTATCTGGCCCAGGAAGGATATATTGTCGTTTGTGTAGATGGTCGTGGCACTGGAGGCAGAGGAGCAGCCTTTGAGAAATGTACTTATCTCAGACTGGGTGACTTAGAGGCAAAAGATCAGGTAGAGACAGCTCTTTATTTAGGCGGTCTTCCTTTCGTAGATAAAAACCGCATCGGTATCTGGGGATGGAGCTTTGGGGGATTCTGCACACTGATGAGTATGAGTGAGGGCCGTCCTGTATTCAAGGCAGGTGTTTCTGTGGCACCTCCCACCAACTGGCGCTATTATGATACGGTGTATACTGAGCGCTATATGCGTACACCTCAGGAGAATGCCGCAGGCTATCTGACCAATCCCATAGAGCGTGTTGACAACTTGCATGGAGCTTTGCTTATGTGTCATGGCATGGCTGATGATAATGTTCATCCACAGAATACATTCGAGTATGCCGAGGCTTTGGTTCAGGCAGACAAGGACTTTAAGGAGATATATTATACCAATCGTAATCATGGCATATATGGAGGCAATAGCCGCAGACATCTCTTGCGCCAGATTGTGAATTGGTTTAACGACAATATGAAATAAAGACGATTAGAGTATGAAAGCTAAGAACGGATTCAATCTTCGTACTGTTTGTGGGGAAAACATTCTCGTGGCAGAAGGCGAGGAGAATATTGATTTCAGCAATATCATCAGCATGAATGAAAGTTCTGCTTACTTGTGGAACAGCATTCAGGGAAAAGACTTTGAGGTGAAAGACCTGGTTGATCTGTTGATAGAAATGTACGAGGTGGATGAGGAAACTGCCACTCGTGATGCTCGGCTGTTGGTAGACCAATGGAAACAGGCTGAGATAATTGAATAAGGTTGTAAATTCAACGTATAAAAGAAGAAGTGAAGGAGTTTAGAAAATAGATTCTTTTCAACTCTTTCACTTATACTACTTGTATTACATGATTCCGAAAATCGGAATCCATATCTTGCGATAAAAGGCCAGCAAATACCTTCGGCAAGGCGACAAGGCAGTCCAGATGGCAGAGTAGATTCTCCATTTCCTGCCGTCAATTCTGTCGAGTGTTTGATGGCTTTTTCTGTAGAATCCCACAGCTATAGCCTTGATGTCTTTCATCTTGCAACTTTCTGTTGTGAGGTTTCCGTCGCCCTTCAGTGTGACGTCCTCGCCCTCAATTTTGATAATGCGATGCAGTACATAGTGGCGAGGACTGATTTCTGCCAATACAGGCTCACCGATATTGTATATCTCGCGTTTGGCAAGCAGGGCTTTGTCGCGCTTGTCTTCCAGAAATGGACGCATGGAAAAGCCCCTGAGCTGCAGGGTGACAGTGTGTCCCTCATTAAGCAACTTAATGATTTCGGGCAGTAGCTGCGCATTAGGAAACTGTATTTCCGTTACTTGTAATGTAGTCTCTTTCATCATATAAAATCTTATACAGAATGGGGTTATGCTTTTCTGATGGCTTGGTTGCATACAATGGCAGCCTCGCGATTGGGAAGGCAGTGCAAGGTGTAGATATCCGACAGCTCAACAAGATGGCTGATGGTATTGCAGATATTGTTGAAAATATCCAGATCCCATTTCATAGAAGAACAAGATGGCAGTATGGATGCAAAGGCTTCTGCTGGTGATAGCTTTTCCACATAGTTCTTTTGTGCGCGGTCTATGCGGGTGATGGCACCGAGTTTTGCTTTTACGTTGCGATAGCATGGTGTCTTTCCGCTCCAGGGACTACCATATATATAAGGTGTATCGTCTATGATTCGTAGGATAGGGTTGTCGTCGTTCATCAAGTCGCACCCCGACAGATAGCGCAGCCACATGCTCACCTGTGTACTCTTTCCCGTTCCGCTCTTGGCAATGAAGGCATAGCCATATCCTTTTTGCCTTACAAGTGATGCATGCAGCAAGAGTGTTTCTATCTTGCTTCCTGCAAAGGCAAAGATGAGCATCAGGGCATTGTTGAGTCCAAATTTTCGCATATTGTAGTTACCGTTCAGTGCGCATTGGCAGTCGCTGAAGTCTTTATTGGTCAGCAACAGGCAGCAGTTGGCACCTTGTATGTCCTTGATGATGTACTGGTATCCGCCATTGTCGAGTTTATCGACGATGGTGTTTCCATTTCCAGTATCAAAGGCTCTGATGCGTTTGCGCTTTTCCTTTGGGTAGGGGCTCAGGGTATCGTCAACCGAGAGTTGAAAAAAAAGTTCACCCTTCAGATTTTTCTCTCTGAAGGGTTCTAATGATGGGATAAGATGCATGCCGTTGAATGGTGACTCGGCAAAGCAGATCTTGATGTCGAGTTCGGCTATGCTAAAGAAGTTCTCATTTTGCATTACGCTTCTTTTTCTTTTGTTGTTTCAGTGCGTCTTTTGCCTTAATCTTCTTGGCTGGCTTCTGAGCCTCCTCTTCGTTGACCTCATAGTCGGGCTTAATCCCCGAGAATATGAAACGGTCCATACCGATGATTTTAACCTGATATTTTGGTGCTGCATCCTCTATCATACCGCTTTTGTTTTTGGATTTCTTGGGTTGAGCGGTATAGCTGTTGCGCATTTTGTTATATTTCTTGGTCAGCTTTTTCAGGTTTGTGCTGTAGCTTACCATGCAGGTGGGGTGTTTGTAACCTTCTCCCTCTAAATAGTCGCGCAACTGGTAAGAGTAATCTTCTCTGCTTACCAGGAAGTGGTTCTTACTGTTGAGCCTGGCAGAGTCTACTGCCTGCACATCGGTGAAGCATACGATAGAATCGTTGAACGATGATGCAAATCCAAAGATATAAATTCGCTTCATCTCGTCTTTGGCCTGCATGCTGACAGCGATAAGCAATGTGGCAGCAATGGCTGCAAATACTGATTTTTTAAGTTTCATTTTCTGTTTCTTCTGTTATGGATATTGCTTACTGGCCTAAGTAGGTCTTCAGCGTTTTACTTTTCGTGTTGTATCTCAGCCTGCGAATTGCCTTCTCCTTAATCTGTCTTACTCTTTCGCGGGTGAGGTTGTATTTGTCTCCAATTTCCTCGAGGGTCATTTCTTGCATGCCGATGCCAAAGAAAGCTTTTATCACTTTCTGCTCTCTGTCGTTGAGAACATCAAGCACTCTTCCTATCTCTGTTCGTAGCGATTCCTGATCGAGTACGTTGTCGGTAGAAGGTGAGTCGGTGTTGGGTAGGAAGTCAAGCAGGCTGTTGTCCTCGCCGTCGGCGAAAGGTGCGTCCATGCTTACATGGTGCGTATTGATCTTCATCGCCTCTGCGATCTTTTCCTCGGGAAGGTCTATGCGGTCGGCCATTTCTTCCACACTGGGCTTGCGCTCGTTTTCCTGCTCAAACTTGTTCAGTTCGCGGGCGATACGATTGACACTTCCCACCTGGTTGAGCGGGAGGCGTACGATGCGGCTTTGCTCTGCTATGGCCTGTAAAATGCTTTGTCTAATCCACCATACAGCATAAGAGATGAACTTGAAGCCTCTTGTCTCGTCATATCTTTCGGCTGCTTTTATCAAGCCGAGGTTTCCCTCGTTGATGAGGTCGGGTAAACTCAGACCCTTGTTCTGATATTGCTTGGCGACGGAAACGACAAATCTAAGGTTGGCCTTCGTCAATCTCTCAAGTGCTTTGCGGTCACCCTTTTTGATTTGTTGAGCCAGTTCCACCTCCTCATCTGCTGTGAGAAGATCCTGGTGCCCAATTTCTTGAAGGTATTTTTCAAGTGATGCACTCTCTCTGTTGGTTATCGACTTTGATATTTTCAGTTGTCTCATGGTTAGCATTATTTTTTGTTCGTAGATGCAAAAATACGCTTTTTTGTCGATATGTGCAAAAAAAATAGCAGATATTTGAGAAAATATCTGCTATTTTTTTATTTATAGAACTGTTTTACTTATTTATTATCATTTCTCAGGCTTGGTCTTGCCCCTCAATAATTGACTTTGTTTTGCTTAGTCTTTCTGAAGAGGCACGGCGAAGTATGACTTCTTGCCTGTAGGCCATACACCCTGAATGTAGAGTACTGGCTCCTTGCTTGTGGATGCACTCTTTACTATCTTCTGCAAGTCATCGAGCGTGGTGATGTTGGTATCATTTACACGCTGGATAATAAGTCCGCGCGAAATTCCGGCATCCTTGAGTGCGCCAGCTCCAACCTTTAATACCTCCAGACCATATTTGATGCCAAGTTCCTTCTTTTGTGCTTCTGTCACAGGACGGAAGGTTCCACCCAATACATCCAGATCGGCACTCTTGATGACCGAAGTGTTGCCTTGAGCATTTTTGAGTGTGATGCTCTTGGTGTAGCTCTTCTTGTTGTGTAAGTAGGTGATAGAGAGTTTGTCGCCAGGGCGTTTGCCGTTGAGGGCTTCCTGGAGTTAGCCATCTTGGTCACCTTCTTGCCGTCTACCTTGGTTATGATGTCACCTTCCTTCAAGCCTGCGTCGGCTCCGTTTCCGTCCTCATCCACTTTGGCAACATATACACCTTCATTGGTGCCTAAATCAACTTCTTTGCCATTTTCCTTCTGCGAGTTGATGTAGTTGAGCACATCGCTTCCCTGAATGCTGAGCATCACGCGCTGTACACTGCCATATTTTTTCAGGTCGTCTACTACCTTATTCATTATAGAGGTAGGAATGGCGAAACCATAGCCTGCGTATGAACCAGTCTGCGAGTAGAGCATGGCGTTGATACCTACCAGCTCGCCCTGTGTGTTGACCAGTGCACCGCCTGAGTTTCCAGCATTGATGGCGGCATCAGTCTGTATGAAACTCTCCACACCGTTGGCACCTAACGAGCGAGCCTTTGCAGAGATGATACCTGCTGTGACAGTGTTGTTCAGACCGAAAGGATTGCCTACTGCAATGACCCATTCGCCAACCTTGACGTTGTCGCTGTTGGCAATAGGAAGAGTAGGGAGGTCTTTCGCGTTGACTTTTATCAGGGCAAGGTCTGTACTTTTGTCTGTACCAATGATGCGTGCAGAGAATTCGCGGTTGTCGTTGAGTGTTACCGTCAGTTCGTCAGCTCCTTCTACCACGTGGTTGTTGGTGACGATATATCCGTCGCTGCTGATGATGACACCAGAGCCTGTAGCTTCTCTCTTGGGAGTCTGCACTTTCTGTTTGCGTGTTCCGCCTTGTCCACCGCCAGGGTTGCCAAAGAAACCGAATGGATCGAAGAAATCTCCAAACGGATTGCTCTGAACATCTACTGTCTGTACCTTTGAGTTCTGTACATATTTGATATGGACAACTGCTGGCAGAGCCTTTTCGGCAGCATAGGTTAAATCTACTGGTTGACCAGGAGCGGCCGAAGTCACTGATGGTGCGGCTGCATTGACTTTCATGAATGCGCCTGCTGAGAATGCGAGTGAGCTGATGCAGAGCACAGCCAAAACATATTTGCTTACTTTTCTCATAATGTATAATTTTTTGTTGTTAATTTTAATGTTTGCTTTGTTGGCGTTGCCAACTTTTCATTTCGGTTGCAAATATAGGTGCAAAAAACGAGAAACAGTCAATTATACATGTATTTTTATCCCGTTTTAACATTCTAAATTAACATATTAACGGCTCTTAAACAAGAATGTGCCTAAATTTACAAATATTCAATACTTTGCTTGATATACATAGTTGTAAATATGGAATTAATATTTTGTAATGTGCAAAAAACTATTAACAAAATAGTCTTGCTAAAGCCCTTTTTGTGTACTGATAAGAGGGCTTTTGTTATCCTTATAGGATTGAAATATAGAAAATAAGTAAGAAAAGTCCTTTTCTTTTCGAAAGTTTTTTGTACCTTTGCACTTTAGTAAGATACAGAAAGCAGTGCCCCGGCGTGTCGCTGGTCTTCATGGTAAGACGAGAGGAAAGTCCGGGCAGCACAGAGCATCCCACTTCCGAAAATAGAAGCTATTGGTGACAGTAGGTGTAGGCAGAAGAAAATAACCGCCTTGTTGAGTCTTTAGATGAAAGCAGGGTAAGGGTGAGAAGGTGGTGTAAGAGACCACCAGATGACGGGTGATCGTCATGCTGTGTCGGCTGGGAGCTGTAAGCTCATGTATACCGCAGACTGAGGGTTGCTCGCCCGAGTGTCTTTTATGGCAGCTGCGGAGGGTAGAGTGCTCAAGCCCTGGGGTGACTCAGGGATTAGATAAATGACATGCACCTGCACTTTGTTGCAGGAACAGAACTCGGCTTATAGGGGCACTGCTTTCTTTTTATATTTTTATTTTTAATCTCCACTTAATTATTTAAAGTCATGAACATCAGAGAACCAGAAAAGCAAATCCTCAACGATTTTGAGCATAAAGTGACCAACAAAATCAAGTTGTATGGCAATTATCCCGACTTCCCCAAGATGGAAGACTATGGTATCGAGGGTATGGAACTGGATGATTATCTTTTTGACAAGCAAGCTATTCTCGATATGGGAGGAAGCAGTCGCAATAAGCTGACGGTGGGTGGCATTATCACTTTGTTGCCTGTTATCGTTCTTTCGGCTTTTCCCGACAGTGCCTATATTTATGGTAAGATGGGAACTACGGTTTTGGCTATCGCTGTCGGCCTGATGTTGGCATTGTGCCTATATGCTGTACTGAAAGCCATTATCCGCTTTCGGCTGGCGCGCCATGCCGACCTGAAGTTTGAAACCTACATCAAGGCTGTGTTGTTTTATCAGCCACGACAATAGTCTTGTTGTTGCTTTTAAAAAAAATCCTAACCTCTCACGAAGAGAAGTTAGGATTTTTTTATGTGTATAATTAAATATCTGTCATTTTATTATACGATACCCTGAGCCATCATAGCCTTGGCAACCTTCAGGAAGCCTGCAACGTTGGCACCCTTTACGTAGTTTACGTAACCGTCTGCCTCGGTACCATACTTCACACAGTTGGCGTGAATATCGTTCATGATTTCGTGAAGTTTAGCATCAACCTCCTCACGGCTCCACTTCAGACGCTCAGAGTTCTGACTCATCTCAAGACCTGATACAGCTACACCACCAGCATTGGCAGCCTTACCGGGAGCATAGAGGATCTTGGCATCCTGGAATACCTTGATGGCCTCAGGAGTAGTAGGCATGTTGGCACCCTCGCTCACTGCGAATACGCCGTTGGCAACCAATGCCTTTGCAGCCTCTTCATTGATTTCGTTCTGAGTAGCAGAAGGAAGAGCGATGTCTGCCTTCTCGAACCAAGGCTTAGCTCCTTCAACATACTTCACGCCATATTTCTCGGCATATTCCTTGATACGGCCACGCTCTACATTCTTCAGTTCCATGATGTAGTCGAGTTTCTCGCGGTCGATACCGTCTGGATCGTAGATGTAACCATCTGAGTCGGAACATGTGACAGGCTTTGCACCCAACTGAAGCAACTTCTCCATAGTGTACTGAGCCACGTTACCAGAACCAGAAACCAAGACAGTTTTGCCCTTGATGTCGATGTTCTTGGTGGCGAGCATGTTGCAGAGGAAATAAACATTACCATAACCTGTTGCCTCAGGACGGATACGGGAACCGCCAAACTCCTGGCCCTTACCAGTCAAGACACCCTGGAACTGGTGAGTCAACTTCTTGTACATACCGAAGAGATAGCCTACCTCACGGCCACCTACACCAATATCACCTGCAGGAACGTCCTCGTCTGGGCCCATGTGGCGATAAAGCTCAGTCATGAAAGCCTGGCAGAAACGCATAACCTCATTGTTGCTCTTGCCACGAGGTGAGAAATCAGAACCACCCTTGGCACCACCCATAGGAAGGGTTGTCAGAGAGTTCTTGAATGTCTGCTCGAAAGCCAGGAACTTCAAGATGCTCAGGTTTACTGACTTATGATAGCGAAGACCTCCCTTGTAAGGACCGATGACATTGTTGTGCTGGATTCGGTAACCCATGTTAGTCTGTACATTACCCTTGTCGTCTACCCATGAAACACGGAACTCGATAATGCGGTCTGGAATGCAAAGGCGCTCAATGAGGTTGGCCTTCTCAAACTCAGGATGCTTGTTGTACTCTTCCTCGATAGTACCGAGAACCTGACTAACTGCCTGGATGTATTCAGGCTCATTAGGGAATCTTCTCTGAAGATTCGCAATCACTTCTGATGCTTTCATAATCTATATCTTTTATTGGGTTTAAAAATTTCTATTTTGTTATTTCCGATTGCAAAGTTAAAGAAAAAGTTTGAAAAAAAGAACAAAAAGACAGAAAAAATAAAGAAAAGGTGTAAAAAGGTAAGTTTTTAACAGTTTGTAAGAGGCTTTTATTACAGAATTGTGGGCGTACACCTTATTATATATAGGGAAAACAGTCCGTTTATACATAGGGAAACAGCCCTGTTTTCTCTTCAGCCATGAGTAGTTACTGATGGTGGTAATTACTCAGCATAAGTAGTCAACTATGAATATGACAGAGATAAATGTTTCTTTTAGCCTGTAAAAATCTATGTTCTAAACTATCGAACTTATGTTCTAAAGTTTCGAACTTATGTTCTAAAGTACCGAACTTATGTTCTAAACTATCGAACATAGATTTATCTGTGGTTTAACGATTTTTGTTGACCACTCTAAGTATTATTGATAATATGAGTTGACTCAGTTATTACTTATTTATAATTCGCGTAGACTTACTCAACTTTCGCAAATATGTTCCTTACGCCCAGAAGGGGCAGAAGCCCTTAGCCTGTACTTGAACCACTTTGCGAAACTTCAGTTACTTAATTATTAGTCTTATTTACAGTTGACTATTCATGGCTATAGGGGGTGCAAAGTAGTTACTGATAGAGGTAAGTGAAGCTAAAAAAGTAATTGGCAGGATCATCTTAAAACAAAAAAAGTATCTTAAGAAACATCTGCATGTAACTTAAGATACTTTTTTTGTTTTCAACTACAGTTTCTTCTTGCTTCAGGTAAACGAGAAACTGGAGCAGTTGTTATTTTTTGAAGCCGAAAATGCGCTTGATGAATTTCTTGACTACATTTTCTTTCTTCTGAGGATTTACGATAGGCGTAACCTTACGTGTGGTTGATTTTTCAGAAGTCTTCTTCTGGCTGACACCTCTTCCTCTGCCGTTGCTGCCTGGGCGTACATTGCGACGCTTGCCGTTGTTGTCCTGGCTGCCTGGCTTGTTGTCAGTCTGTGCCTGTCTGTTGCGTGACTTGTTTTCTGTCTGATCGCTTGCAGGACGATTATTGCCTTTACGTCGGTTGTTGCGATTTTGCTTATTCTCGTTTTCAGGTTTGCCACCATTGTTCTGCTGCTGGCTGTTGCCCTGCTGCTGGCCATCCTTGGTACGAGGAGCGTTCTTACCCTGTTGTCTGGCGTTGCCCTGTTGTTTCTTGTTGTCTTTGTTCCTGGGCTGGTTGTTGTCTTGCTGGTTGTTGCCTTGCTTGCTGTTTTCCTGTGGGTTGTTGTCTTCTGTACGACGCTGTGCCTTTTCAGGTCGGTTGGCAGTTTTATTGGCAGGTTTGCGTTTGTGTGCAGTCTGTTCACGATCTTTGCGTCGTCTGCTCTTTGCGCTGTTGTTGCCTGCCTTTCTGGGCTTGTTCTGCTTGGTGTATGCAGGTCCTTCGCCGCATCCTTCGGGCAGAGCAATCTTTTCCACTTCTTTTTCCAAGAACTTCTCTATCTGCTGGAAATAGAAGATATCTTCCTCGCTCACAAAGGTGATAGCCACTCCGTCGCGGTCGGCACGTGCAGTACGTCCGATACGGTGCACATAGTCTTCAGTATCGTGAGGCACATCATAGTTGATAACCAATGCGATATCATCGATGTCTATGCCTCGTGCCACGATGTCGGTAGCTACGAGCACATCGATTTGTCCGCTCTTGAATTTGAACATCATATTGTCGCGTTCAGCCTGGTCCAGGTCAGAGTGCATCTCGCCACAGTTGATATGTTTACGCTGCAGTGATCCTGCCACTTGCTTTACCTTCATCTTGCTTCCGCAGAAGATGATGACTCGCTGCAGGTCGCCAGCTTTGAAGATGTCCTTGATGATGTCCATCTTCTGTGTCTCGTAGCATACGTAAGCTTTCTGCTGTATCTTCTCGGCAGGTTTGCTTACTGCGAGTTTGATCTCTACAGGATTCTTGAGCAGAGTCTTTGCCAGTTCTTCTATTTTCTCGGGCATTGTGGCAGAGAACATAATGGTCTGGCAAGTTTTTGGCAATTTGGCTGCGATGGTCTTGATATCCTCCGAGAATCCCATGTCGAGCATGCGGTCTGCCTCATCAAGAATAAAGAAGCTTACCTTGCTGAGGTCTACATTGCCCAAGCTGATATGAGAGATGAGTCGGCCTGGTGTAGCTATCACCACGTCTGCACCCATGCGCAGGCTTTTCAGTTCCTGGTCGTAACGGTTTCCGTCGTTTCCTCCATATACAGCCACGCTGCTTACGCCTTGCAGGTAATATCCGAAGCCCTGCATGGCCTGGTCTATCTGTTGTGCCAACTCGCGTGTAGGCGACATGATAACACAGTTGATGGCATCAGAAGGATAACCACCGTCGTCGAGTTTGCTGAGCACTGGCAGCAGATAGGCAGCAGTTTTGCCTGTTCCGGTTTGCGCAACTCCCATTACGTCGTTGCCTTTCAATATCTCTGGAATACACTTTTCCTGTACTGGGGTGCAAGTGTCGAAACGCATATCGTAGAGCGCATCGAGCACGTTGTCATTTAAATCTAATTCGTCGAAATACATATTTCTTATTTTTCTTTTTCCTTTTTTCTTTTTTTGTCATTAATCATTAATACTTACCTCGGTGCGTTGCGGTAGCAGAAGTATGCCACGAATGCGAAGAGGAAGTTGGGCATCCAGGCAGCCAGCATAGGCGGGAAGTTGTCCTGGATGGCGAATGTGGCAGAGATGGTTTGCAGCATGATGTAGCTGAAACTCAGTGCCAGTCCGATGCCGAGCGATGTTCCCATTCCACCTTTGCGCTTGCGCGACGAGAGCGACACACCTATTATGGTAAGGATGAATGAGGCGAATGAGGCTGCAATTCGCTTGTGATATTCCACCTGGTATTGCACCACATTGCCCGAACCTCGGTTGATCTGTTTGGAGATATAATCCTTCAGTGCAGGACTGGTAAATGTTTCCTGCTGTCCCTTGGAGTATACCAGGTCGGTGGGTTCCATCATGATGATGGTGTCTTTCTCGGCTCCGCTGGTGATGTGCTCCTTCAGTCCCTGGAGCTGTCGTACCTTCCAGTTTCTTATTTTCCAGTGGTACTTGGAGTCGGAGATGGTGTCGTACTGCACCTCCATGGCGGTGAGGTGGCTTACCAATTTCTTGTCCTTGAACTTGTCAAGGCAGAAGCCGAAGCCTTTCTTGCTTTGGTTGTCGTAGTGCTGCAGATACGCGATAACGCCCCTGTCCACCTGCAACTGTACGTTTTCTGCCGATGTGTTCTTGCTCTTCTTCTTGTACTTGATTTCGAAATTCTGTCTTACCACCGTTCCATAGGGAATCACATAGGCAGAGAGGGCATACGACATGGCCGAGAGCATGATGCAGGTAATCATGTAAGGGCGCAACAGCCGCTTGAATGAGATGCCTGATGCCATGATGGCGATAATCTCAGAGTTGCCAGCCATCTTAGATGTAAAGAAGATGACGGCAATGAAGACAAACAGCGCACTGAAGAGGTTGGCGAAGTAAGGCACGAAGTTGAGGTAATAGTCAAAGACGATAGCCCTCAGCGGTGCATGATTCTCGGTGAATTTAGGCAGGTTGTCGTTTACGTCGAACACGATAGCCACCGATATAATCAGCAGGATAGAGAAGAAGTATGTGCCTACAAACTTCTTGATGATGTACCAGTCCATGCGCTTGATATACCTGAATGGGTTCAGGAACCTGAGTATACGCAGGAAGGCCAACTTCTTTGCGAGCCATTGTGTGACGTGTATGAGCCCAGCAAAGTGTTGTCCGAACCATCTTTTGGCTTTATAGAGCCTGCGATGTTTTCTTAATTGATGAAATGTCTTCATTTTATGTTTTTGACCTTTTAATAGGTCTTTTTTTTGTTCGACCAGTCTGTCTGTGGTCTTTGCGTTTGTTCTCCCAGCCTGTGGTCTTTATATTCTTTGTCCCAGCTGGTCGATGATCGAATTTTTCCATTGCACGAAGTCTCCCTGCTCGATGTGCTGTCGCGCATCGGTGACGAGTCGCAGATAGAAGGCCAGGTTGTGTATGCTTGCTATCTGCATGGCCAGGAGTTCCTGTGCCTTGAAGAGGTGATGCAGGTAAGCCTTGGTTGTGATACGGTCGATGTCGCATCCGTCAGGGTCTACGGGACTGAAGTCCATTTCCCATTTCTTGTTGCGCATGTTCATCGTTCCGTTGTAGGTGAAGAGCATGGCGTTGCGTCCGTTGCGGGTTGGCATCACACAGTCGAACATGTCCACTCCTCGTTCTATGGCCTCGAGTATGTTCTGTGGTGTACCCACACCCATGAGATAGCGCGGCTTGTCCTTGGGCAGGATTTCGTTCACCACCTCTATCATTTCGTACATCACCTCAGTGGGCTCGCCTACGGCAAGTCCACCGATAGCATTTCCGTCGGCTCCCTTGTCTGCCACATATTTGGCCGCCTCTCTTCTCAGTTCGGGGAAGGTGCAGCCCTGCACGATAGGGAAGAGACTTTGCTGATATCCGTACAGCGGTTCGGTCTCGTTGAAGCGCTTGAAACAGCGGTCGAGCCAACGCTGTGTCATCTCGAGACTCTTCTTGGCATACTGGAAGTCGCTTTGTCCAGGAGGACACTCGTCGAACGCCATCATGATGTCGGCACCAATAATTCGCTCAGTGTCCATCACGTTCTCGGGTGTGAAGATGTGCTTGCTTCCGTCGATGTGAGAGCGGAACTCGCACCCCTCCTCACGCAACTTTCGGATGCCTGTAAGCGAGAACACCTGGAATCCGCCACTGTCTGTCAGGATGGGTCGGTCCCATCCGTTGAAGCCATGCAGTCCGCCTGCGGCCTTGATGACCTCGAGTCCTGGTCGTAGGTATAGGTGGTAGGTGTTGCCTAAGATGATCTGTGCCTTAACCTGTTGGCGCAGTTCCTCGAAGTGCACACCTTTCACTGATCCGACAGTTCCCACTGGCATAAAGATAGGAGTCTTTATCTGTCCGTGGTCGGTGGTGATGATGCCTGTGCGTGCATCACTGGCTTTATCTGTTACTTGTAGTTCGAATTTCATTCTTCTTGTTTATATTGATTTCTCACTCTCCTTTCTTCGCATCCTCGGGAATCGTGAAATCGATGGGATGTTCCACCTTTTCGTCGGTGAGCGCGAAGTGCCATACATCGGCAACATTCTCCACATAGTGGAATTCCACTCCCTTGCGATAGATCTCAGGAATCTCCTCAATGTCTTTCTTATTGTCCTGACAGATCACGATATCGGTAATGCCGGCTCGCTTGGCGGCCAGAATCTTCTCCTTGATGCCACCTACGGGGAGAACTTTTCCACGAAGTGTTATCTCTCCTGTCATGGCTGTGTTCTTTCGTACCTTGCGCTGTGTCAGGGCCGATGCGATACTTGTAGCGATGGTGATACCAGCAGAAGGACCGTCTTTAGGAGTAGCTCCCTCGGGCACATGGATATGGATGTTCCAGTTTTCGAAGATACGATAGTCTATGCCCAAGAGGTCGGCGTGCGCCTTGACATATTCCAGCGCAATGACCGCCGATTCCTTCATCACGTCGCCCAGGTTTCCTGTCAGGGTGAGTTTGGCAGCCCTGCTCTTGCTGAGCGAGGTTTCTATGAAGAGGATTTCTCCTCCTACCGATGTCCATGCCAGTCCTGTTACCACGCCTGCATATTGGTTTCCCTGGTAGATATCGCGTGTGAAGATAGGCTTGCCCAACAGTTCTTCCACCTCAGCAGGAGTGATGGTAGGCTTCTCCAGTTCGTCGGTATATGCCAGCTTGTATGCCATCTTGCGCAAAGCCTTGTTGATAGCTTTCTCGAGTTGGCGCACTCCACTTTCGCGTGTATAGTGGTCTATCAGGTCTTCGATGGCAGCTTTGGTAAACTTTATCTTGGGCTCATACTTGTCGAGACCAGTATTCTTCAGTTCGCGTGGCACCAGGTGTCGCTTGGCTATCTCCACCTTCTCCTCGATGATGTATCCGCCCACCTCGATGAGCTCCATACGGTCGAGCAACGGACGTGGAATACTGCTGATATCGTTGGCAGTAGCAATGAAGAGCACCTTCGACAAATCGTAGTCAGTATCGAGATAATTGTCGTGGAAGGCATTGTTCTGTTCTGGGTCGAGCACTTCGAGCAGAGCCGATGCCGGGTTTCCGTTGATGGTGTTCTGTGTCACCTTGTCTATCTCGTCGAGGATGAATACAGGGTTGCTGCTTCCAGCCTTCTGAATGTTCTTGATGATTTGTCCGGGCAAGGCTCCTATATAGGTACGGCGGTGTCCTCGTATCTCCGACTCGTCGTGCAGACCGCCCAATGACATACGCACATATTTTCTGCCCATCGCCTCGGCGATGCTCTTTCCAAGACTTGTCTTGCCAACTCCTGGAGGGCCATAGAGGCAGAGGATAGGGCTCTTCAGGTCTCCTCGCAGCGATCTTACAGCCAGGTATTCCAAGATACGTTCCTTAACCTTTTCCATGCCATAGTGCGCTTTGTCGAGAACTTTCTTGGCATGCTTGAGGCTCAGGTTGTCCTGAGTGTATTCATTCCAAGGCAGGTCTACCATGGTCTGCAGGTAGTTGACGAGGATAGAGTAGTCGGGGCTCTGTGGGTTGATGGTTTCGAGCTTGTTCAATTCCTTATTGAACGCCTTGGCTGTAGCCTCGTTCCATTTCTTGTTCTTGGCCTTTTCTGCCAGTTCTTTTCGCTCAGGATTCTTCTCGTCTCCCCCCAGTTCCTCGCGTATGTTCTTGAGTTGCTGCTGCAGGAAGTATTCTCTCTGCTGTTCGTCGAGGTCGAAGCGTGTTTTCTGCTTGATGTCCGACTGTATGCTCAGCAGCTGCAGCTCTTTGTGCTCGGCTTTCAGAGCGATGTAAAGACGGTCGCTGAGGTTGTCTTTCTCCAGCATCTCCATCTTGTCCTCTATGCTGAAAGGCATGTTGCTGCAGATGAAGTTGGCAGCTATCATGGGGTTGGATATGTTGTTGAGGGCATATTCAGCCTCATTGGGCATATCATCGCAGGCATGTATGAAGTTGGTTGTTTCCTGATGCAGTGTGTCCAACAGCGTCTGGAAATGCACGTCTTCCAGGTTGGGCCACTTTTCTGGCAGACTGGTTACCTGTCCTTTGTAGTAAGGACTTGTTGATGTGATCTGTTCGAGTCGGCATCTGCCAAGAGCCTGTACCACGATGGTTATGTTACCTGATTCTACTCCTGGCAGTTCAACTGTTTTTATGAGTTTAGCAAACACACCAGTCTTATAGAGGTTTCCAGATGTGGGGTTTTCTGTAGCCTCATCTTTCTGGCAGAAGATACAGAATACCTTGTCTGGATTTTCGATTAGCTTTTGGGCGAGCTGAACGCTCTGGGGTCTTCCCACGATGATGGGTGCCAGAACGGTAGGAAAGATGACGAGATTGCGTGTGCAGAGAATAGGGTATTCTCCTGATTCTCTTTCTGCCACCAATACAGAAGCATCGCCGTCAAAATCGGCTATCATTTGAAATTGTGTATTTTGTTTTCTGTTCATATTCGTTTTTAGAATTCTTTTTAGGGTGCAAAGGTAGTCATTTTTATTGAATTCAGAGGGGTTGGTATAGATATTTTAATATATTCGTGGCATTTTTTTGTAAAAATGATAAAATAAAACAGACTTGTTTGCGTTTTTCCTGAGTGAGCGAAAGTTGCGTAAATCAGAATAAAAACAAGAAACGGTGGCAGATTTTCAATTCAAACATTTTGGAATCATGCAGGATAAGTGCGGCATGAAGGTAGGCACAGACGGCGTACTCTTGGGAGCGTGGGCTTTGGGAGGAAGCAGGGTGCTGGATATAGGTACGGGGACAGGTCTCGTAGCACTCATGATGGCTCAGCGTTTTCCGCAGTCAGTAGTCGATGCCATCGATATTGACGAGGAGGCTTGCAGGCAGGCTGCCGAGAATGTGGCGGCAAGTCCTTTTGCCGGAAGTGTGCATGTGAGTCATTGTCCGCTGCAGGATTTTCTGTCTTCCCAGCCTTACGATGCCATCGTTAGCAATCCGCCTTTCTTTGTCGACAGTCTGAAGAATCCTGATGTCAAGCGCTCGCTTGCCCGGCATACAGACACACTGCCTTTTGCCGACCTCTTTGCCGGAGCCAGACGTCTGCTTACGGAACATGGTTTCCTGTCGATTGTTGTACCCACAGAAGTGTTTGGCAGGGTGGAGGAAGAGGCTTATTATAAGGGCTTTACGCTTGTTCGCAAATGTATGGTGAAGACTGTGGAACGCAAGGCTCCCAAACGGCTTCTTCTTACCTTCTCCCATAGCCGTATGGGCAATTTTGAGGAGTCTACAGAAGTGCTCCAGTTGCCGGATGGCAGTCGTTCGGAATGGTATTCCCGGTTAACGGAAGAATTTTATATCAAGTAGATTTCAAAGGAGTTTTCAAAGGAGTTTTCAAGGGATTTCAAGGAAGTTAAGAAGTTAAGGAGTTATCGCTCCCTGCGGTCGCTGAGGAGCTAAGACAAATGCTTAAGTGGACTTGAAATTAAACAATCCCTTAAAGGCATTTGTCTTAACTCTTTAACTCTTTAACTCCTTAACTTCTTAACTTTTTAACTCCTTCGTCAAGCATCATAAGTTCAGTTTGCTCTGCACGAGTTTGCTCAGTGCCTCCACCTTTCTTCCTTGCTCTCTGATGTCGCTTCTCACGGCATTGAGACCGTTGAAGAAATCGGCAAAGGCCGACTGTATGGCGTTGGGTTTCCGGGCACTCTTGTCGGCAAATGGGTTGACGATAATCTTGATGCCTTTCTCCTCCAAGTGCACATCAATGTCAGCACCCGTCATAACCGGGTCGCCGTCATAATGGATGACACCAGGCTTGGTGCGGGTGATATGCAGCTTTTTGCATCTGAACGACTTAATCTTGGAGTGCTTGTCGAGCGTCTTGTTGAACATATCGAAACTTACCTGCGGAGCCTCCAGTACATCGAAAGGCTCCATGATGACCACGTCCATCAGTCCGTCGCTCATTGATGCCTGTGGAGCGATATAGGCGTTGTTGCCATATTGCGATGCGTTGGCACACGAGATGAGGAAGGCCTTGTATTGCTTTGTTCCCGTCTCGTCCTCGAGGGTGTAGGTTTCAGGCTGATACTTCAGTCCTTCTCTCAGAATGTTCTCAGCATAGCTGATGGGTCCTCGTTTGCCGCTTTCGGCAAACTTCATGCTTACGAAGGCGTCAAATCCCATACCGCAGGTACAGAAGAAAGGATAGCCGTTGATGACCCCATAGTCGAGGTCGTGAATCTCGCATTGGTTGATGATCTCAATACTCTTTTTCAGGTTCATGGGCAGCATGAGGTGACGAGCCAGTCCGTTGCCCGATCCACAAGGCAGAATTCCCAGAGCTGTGTCGGAGTGTACGATGGCTCTTGCCACTTCGTTGACAGTACCGTCACCTCCCACAGCCACCACAATGTCAACATGAGCCTCCTTCGCCTCGGAAGCAATTTCCGATGCGTGTCCGGCTCTTTCCGTAGTTCTTATCTCGTACTCAAAGCGGTCCTTGTCCAGAATGCTATCTATCAGGTTGGGGATGGATGCTTTGCTTGCCGTGCCCGAGATAGGATTCATGATAAAAACGATCTTCTTCTTCATCTAATTAGACAGAATTTTATGAATATTCTGTTGCAAAAGTAATAAAAATAGTATAAAAACGCCTTTTTAGACCCTAAAAAAACACTAAAAATCAACTTTCTTAGAAAAAATCATGATATATTAGTTCTTTTTTGTATCTTTGCACCCTGTAAACTTAGAAATTATAAAAAGTACACCTATTCATAATGGGACAATTACAAGAAAAATACAAGAATTATCGTGAACCTCAGAAGTATATGGCTGCCGGTGTGTACCCATACTTCCGTGAGATCACCAGTAAGCAGATGACGGAAGTTACCGACATCGATGGACATAAGATTTTGATGTTCGGTTCCAATGCTTATCAGGGTTTGACCAACGACCAGCGTGTTATCGATGCAGCCAAGGCTGCTCTCGACAAGTATGGTTCTGGTTGTGCAGGAAGCCGTTTCCTCAATGGAACCCTCGACCTTCACGTACAGCTCGAGAAGGAGTTGGCTGAGTTCATGCACAAGGATGAGACCCTGTGCTTCTCTACAGGTTTCTCTGTCAACCAGGGCGTGTTGGCTTGTGTGGTAGGCCGCAATGACTATATCATCTGCGACGACCGCGACCACGCCAGTATCGTAGACGGCCGCCGTCTTTCGTTTGCAACCCAGCTGCACTATAAGCACAATGATATGGAGGACCTTGAGCGCGTACTCAAGACCTTGCCTCATGAGGCTATCAAGCTGATCGTTGTCGATGGCGTCTTCTCTATGGAGGGCGACCTGGCCAACTTGCCAGAGATTGTCAAGTTGAAGCACAAGTACAACTGCTCCATCATGGTGGACGAGGCTCATGGCCTGGGTGTGTTTGGCAAGCAGGGACGTGGCGTATGCGATCACTTTGGTCTTACCGACGAGGTCGACCTCATCATGGGTACATTCTCCAAGAGTCTGGCGTCTATCGGTGGTTTCATCGCATCAGACAAGGATACCATCAACTTCCTGCGTCATTCTTGCCGTACTTATATCTTCAGTGCATCCAACACTCCAGCAGCCACAGCAGCAGCCTTGGAGGCTCTTCACATCATTCAGAACGAGCCAGAGCGCTTCGAGCAGTTGTGGGATGTTACCAACTACGCCCTGAAGCGTTTCCGTGAGGAAGGTTTCGAGATTGGCGAGACAGAGAGTCCTATCATTCCTCTCTATGTGCGCGATGCTATGAAGACTTTCGAGGTAACCAAGAAGGCTTACGACCGTGGCGTATTCATCAACCCAGTCATCCCTCCAGCATGTGCTCCTCAGGACACATTGGTACGTTTCGCCCTCATGGCTACTCATACCAAGGAGCAGGTAGAACGCGGTGTGAAAATTCTGAAGGAGGTCTTCGTAGAGGAAGGCGTCATCAAGTAAGCGCTACTTATATTGGAATTACACCTATTTATAATATAGAGAGAGGCAGCCCTTGGAATGAAGGGCTGCCTTTTTGGAAAATAAGTGTTTTGTGACGGTAAAATAATAACGAGATAAGAAAATATGATTTCAGTAGAAGGCTTGAAAGTCGAGTTTGGCGTAAAACCTCTCTTCCACGATGTGAACTTTGTCATCAACGACCGTGACCGCATAGCCCTGGTGGGCAAGAACGGAGCAGGTAAGTCGACGATGCTCAAGATACTTTGTGGTATGCAGAAACCAACAGATGGCGTTGTGGCTGTGCCCAACGAGACAACGATAGGCTATCTGCCACAGGTGATGAAGTTGCAGGACGACACCACCGTGAAGGAGGAAACCCGCAAGGCCTTTGCTCATAACACAGAGATGAAGGCACGTCTCGACAAGATGCAGCAAGAGATGGCCGACCGTACCGACTATGAGAGCGAGTCGTATGCCCAACTGGTAGAGAAGTTTACCCAGGAGCATGAACGCTACATGATGATGGGCGGCGAGAACTATGAGGCAGAGATAGAGCGCACGCTTACAGGTCTGGGCTTCACCCGCGAGGACTTCGACCGTCCTACCCGTGAGTTCTCTGGTGGATGGCGTATGCGTATCGAGTTGGCTAAGATACTGTTGCAGAAACCCGATGTGCTTCTTCTCGACGAGCCTACCAACCATCTCGATATAGAGAGTATACAGTGGTTGGAGCAGTTTCTTGCCCAGAGTGCCAAGGCGGTGGTGCTGGTCAGCCACGACCGTGCCTTTATTAACAATGTGACCAACCGCACTTTAGAGATAACCTGCGGCAGGGTAGAGGACTATCGTGTGAAATACGACGAGTATGTGGTACTTCGTGCAGAGCGCCGCGAACAGCAGTTGCGAGCCTACGAGAACCAACAGAAGGAGATTGCCGATATCAAGGACTTTATAGAGCGTTTCCGCTACAAGCCCACCAAGGCCGTGCAGGTGCAGAGCCGCATCAAGCAGTTGGAGAAGATCGTGCCCATTGAGGTCGACGAGGTCGACAACAAGCAGATGCACCTCAAGTTTCCACCCTGTCTTCGCAGTGGCGACTATCCCATTATCTGCGACGAGGTGCGCAAGGATTATGGCTCGCATACAGTTTTCGACCACGTCACCCTTACCATCAAGCGCGGTGAGAAAGTGGCTTTCGTCGGCAAGAACGGCGAGGGAAAGTCCACACTTGTGAAGTGTATCATGGGCGAGATTCCGTTTACAGGAACGCTGAAGATAGGCCACAATGTGCAGATAGGCTATTTCGCACAAAACCAGGCACAGCTCTTAGACGAGCGCCTTACCATCTTCCAGACCATAGACAATGTGGCCACGGGCGATATGCGCCTCAAGGTGAACGATCTCTTGGGAGCATTCATGTTTGGCGGCGAGACCTCTGAGAAGTATGTCAAGGTGCTCAGTGGCGGCGAGCGCAGCCGATTGGCGATGATCAAGTTGCTGCTCGAGCCTGTCAACCTCCTGATTCTCGATGAGCCAACCAACCATCTCGACATGCAGTCGAAGGATGTTCTCAAGGAAGCCATCAAGGCCTTCGACGGAACAGCCATCATCGTGAGCCACGACCGTGAGTTCCTCGACGGACTGGTAGACAAGGTGTATGAGTTTGGTGGCGGAAAGGTACGCGAGCATCTGGGCGGTATCTACGACTATCTGCGTGCCCACAATGCCGAGACCATCCAGGCAGCCCTTGCCAAGGGCGAGCCATCCATGGGCGCTTCTTCAGCCAAGCCACAGCAGCAGGACGCATCGCCTGCCGCAACAGACAATGCGTCGTCGAAGAAGCAGAGTTACGCCGAGCACAAGGAACAGCAGAAGAAGATTCGCAAGGCCGAGAAGGCGGTGAAGGACTGCGAGCAGCGTATCGCCACCTTGGAAAAACGCAAGAAGGAGATTGACGATTTGCTGATGAAGCCCGAGAATGCCACCAACATGGAGCTCGTCACAGAGTACACCTCGCTGATGCAGAAACTCGATGAGGAGAACGACAACTGGCTCGTCCTCTCCGAGGAGCTGGAAGAAGTGTCAGGGCAATAAAATCCAGACAAAACAACAATAACCAAATAATTATAACATTATGAACATGAAGATGATTATCCCGATGGTGATGATAGCAGCCATGCCTATGGGTGCAGACGCACAAAACAAGTCGGGACTTGTCATGAGCAATCTTGACAAGACGACAAAGCCTGCCGACGATTTCTATCAGTTTGCCACAGGCGGATGGCAGAAGAACAATCCTTTGCCAGCAGCCTACAGCCGCTATGGAAGCTTCGACCAGTTGCAGGAAAACAACAACAAGCGTATCAACAGCATCTTGGGTGAACTCCAGAAAAAGAGCTACAAGAAGGGAAGTATCGAGCAGAAACTGTCCGACTTCTACAAGTTGGCGATCGATGTCGACCGCCGCAACAAGGAGGGCATAGCTCCCGTAAAGCCTCTGCTCGACGAGATAGCTGCTGCCCAAACCAAGGCCGACCTGCAGAAATTGCAGATCAAGTATGCCTGGATGGGACTCGGAGTAAGCTATGGTGCTGGTTTCGCTGCCGACGAGAAGAATGTCACTCAGAACATCTACAATCTCTCGCAGGGCGGTCTCACCCTTGGCGCCAAGGATTATTACCTCAACAACGATGCCGCCACTGTGGCCATCCGTGAGGCTTACAAGGCATATCTTGCCAAGATGTTCCAGCTCTATGGTTTTTCAGCAGCCGATGCTGTCCAGTATGCACAGGCCATTTTCCTGCACGAAACCAGTCTTGCCTTTGTTTCCAAGAGCCGCACCGAGCTTCGTGACCCACAGGCCAACTACAACAAGATGACTCTCAAGCAGTTCTGTGAAAACTATCCCAACATACCTCTCGAGGCCTTGGCCAATGGCGAGGGCATCAAGAGCGAGTATATGCAGGAACTCATTGTAGGTCAGCCAGCATTCTTTGCAGCCTACGACAAGCTTTCGGCAGCCGAGAACGCCTCTGTCCTGAAGGCGCTGATGCTCTGGAGTGTCATCCGCAGCTCTTCCGCTTACCTGACCGATGAGATTCGCGAGGCCAACTTCGACTTCTTCGGCAAGACCATGAGTGGCCGTCAGGAGGACTATCCTCTCTGGAAGCGTGCCACCAATCAGGTAGAGAATCAGATGGGTGAGGCGCTTGGCCGCATCTACTGCAAGAAGTTCTTCCCCGAGAGTTCCAAGAAGATGATGGAGACCCTGGTAAAGAACCTGCAGATCAGCTTGGGCGAGCGCATCGACGCACAGACCTGGATGAGCGACGTAACCAAGGCTGCAGCCCATAAGAAGCTCGACAAGTTCTATGTCAAGATAGGTTATCCCAACAAGTGGACCGACTACATCCTGCTCAACATCGATCCTTCCAAGAGTTACTACGAGAATGTGTTGGCTTGCCGCAAGTTTGCCAACGACAAGGAGATTGCCGAGAAGGCCGGAAAGCCAGTCGACAGAGACGAGTGGTACATGACTCCTCAGACCGTCAATGCCTACTACAATCCTACCACCAACGAAATCTGTTTCCCTGCCGGAATCCTGCAGTATCCTTTCTTCGACCCCAAGGCCGACGAGGCGTTCAACTATGGCGCCATCGGTGTCGTGATAGGTCATGAGATGACTCACGGTTTCGACGATCAGGGCCGCCAGTATGATGCTACTGGCAATCTGCAGGACTGGTGGACAGCCGACGATGCCAAGGGCTTCAATCAGCGTGCCGACATGTATGCCGACTTCTTCAGCAATATCAAGGTATTGCCCGACCTGAATGGCAACGGCCGTTTCACACTGGGCGAGAATCTTGCCGACCATGGCGGTTTGATGGTAGCCTTCAATGCTTTGAAGAATGTCACCGCCAAGAAGCCCCTCAAGAACAAGGACGGTTTCACTCCAGCTCAGCGCTTCTTCCTGGCCTACGCAGGCGTATGGGGACAGAACATCACTGAGAAGGAGATACGTCAGCGCGTCAAGAACGACCCACACTCTTTGGGCAAATGGCGTGTCGACGGAGCCCTGCCACATATCGATGCCTGGTATGAGGCCTTCGGTGTGAAGCCGGGCGACAAGATGTTCATTCCTAAGAATGAGCGACTGGAACTTTGGTAATAATCGATAAAAAGAAGGATGCTGAAAGAAATTTTGGCATCCTTTTTTTCATTATCTCATTGAAAAAGTGTATTTTTGCACAAAATTAGAGAAAGGAATAGAATCATGCCATTAAGATTGCCAGATAAATTGCCAGCCATAGAGCTGCTGAAGCACGAGAACATCTTCGTCATGGACGAGAGCAGGGCGCACAGTCAGGAGATTCGCCCCCTGCGTATCGTAGTGCTCAACCTCATGCCGCTGAAGATAACAACGGAGACCGATCTCGTCAGACTGCTCTCCAACACACCACTGCAGATAGAGGTGTACTTCATGAAACTGAAGAGCCATACTCCCAAGAACACCCCCATCGAGCACATGATGATGTTCTACAAAGACTTTGCCGAACTGTCAAAGCAGAAGTTTGATGGCATGATCGTAACGGGTGCACCCATCGAAACCATGCAGTACGAGGACGTGGAATACTGGCCCGAGATTCAGCAGATCTTCGACTGGGCTCGTACACATGTCACCTCCACACTCTACATCTGCTGGGGCGCGCAGGCAGGACTTTACCATTTCTATGGCGTACCCAAGCATCCACTCAGCAAGAAGATGTTTGGCATCTTCCGGCAGAAATCCCTCGACCCCTCGCTGCCTATCTTCCGTGGCTTCGACGACTGGTTCGCCATGCCGCAGAGCCGCCATACCGAGGTGCGACGCGAGGACATAGAGAAGGTGCCGGGGCTTAACATCATAGCCGAGTCGCCCGAGAGCGGTGTGAGCATCGTGATGGCACGTGGCGGCAGGGAGTTCTTTGTCACGGGCCATTTGGAGTACGCTCCCGACACACTCGACAAGGAATACCGTCGCGACCTGGGCAAGCGTGATGACGTCGACTTGCCCAAGAACTATTATTATCACGACGATCCCACCGAGGAGCCCTTGGTGACCTGGAGGGCGCATGCCAACCTGTTCTACAGCAACTGGATCAACTATTACGTTTACCAGGAGACACCTTATAATATTGATGACATCAAGTAAGCGCGAAAGCGAAGAAGCGAAAAAGCGAAGAATGAGAACTTTGGAATTGCTGGCACCTGCCAAAAATTTAGAGTGCGGCATCGCAGCCATCGACCATGGCGCAGATGCCGTATATATCGGAGCACCCAAGTTTGGTGCCCGTGCGGCTGCGGGTAACTCGATCGAGGATATCCGTCAGTTGTGCGACTACGCCCATCAGTTTCATGCCAAGGTGCATGTCACGGTCAACACCATAGTCTACGATTCCGAGATCAGGGACACCCTGCAGATGATTCAGCAGTTGCAGGCAGCCGGTGTCGATGCCCTGCTGTTGCAGGACATGGGTGTGCTCTATGCCCTTCAGGGCGAGGGCCCTCTGTCGACAGAGGGCGGGTGGACAGAGTTACTGCATTCCAGCACCCAGTGCGACACCAGGACTGCCGACAAGGTGAAGTGGCTTCAGTCGTTGGGCTTTCATCGGGCAGTATTGGCTCGCGAGCTCTCGGTCAGTGAGATAGAGGCCATTCATGCCGCTGTGCCTGATATGGAGCTCGAGGTGTTCGTTCATGGTGCGCTTTGTGTGTGCTATTCCGGCGTGTGCTATGCGTCAGAGTACTGTTTCGGCCGCTCAGCCAACAGGGGCGAGTGCGCCCAGTTCTGCCGCATGAAGTTCGACCTTCTCGATGCCGACGGACAGGAGATCGAGCATCAGCGCCATCTGCTGTCCCTCAAGGATATGTGCCAGATAGACAACCTGGAGGCCTTGGCTGACGCCGGAGCCTGCTCGTTCAAGATCGAAGGCAGGTTGAAGGATGCCGACTACGTGAAGAATGTGGTGGCAGCCTACAGCCAGCGCCTCGACGACATCTGCCGCCAGCGCCCCGGCGAGTATGAGCGTCCATCGCTGGGCAGACCCCGTTATGCTTTCGAGCCCAACCTGAAGAAGACTTTCAACCGTGGTTTTACCCATTATTTCCTTCGTGGCAGACAGATGGACATCACCTCCTTCGACACCCCGAAGGCTATCGGCGAGTATGTGGGAAAGGTGAAGGAGCTGCGCGGCAACAGTTTCAATGTTGCATCCGTGGCGAGCTTTGCCAATGGCGACGGCTTGTGCTTCATCAATGACGAGCGCGAGCTGGAAGGCTTCCGTGTCAACCGTGCCGAGGGCAACCGCCTCTTCCCCTTAGAGATGCCTCGCCATCTGCGTCCCGGAGTGGCGCTCTATCGCAACAACGACGTCGCTTTCAGCAGGATATTGGCAGGCAGAACGGCAGAACGGAAGATTCCTGTCAAGATCGTCTTCGACTTGTACGATGAGGACGCTGTGAGCGGCTTCTCAGCCACTGCCTATTACTGCAAGGAGCAGGGAAAGACCCCATTCGTGAGCGGAGATGCCGAGCAGCATGCCTCCTTGGAATATATGGCTACCGAAGCCGTAGCCTTTGAGCACAGCATGGCGAAAAAGCCGCAGCGCGAGAATATCATCAAGCAACTCAGCAAGTTGGGCGGCACCATCTATGAGTGCCGTGAGGTGGAGATTCGCAATGCAGCCGACCAGTATTTCATCCCCAGCAGTGTGCTTACCGACCTGCGCCGTTCTTTGGTGTCAGCCCTGTCGGGTGCCGTCGCAGCCCCGGAGGCATCACATGCTGAGGCTTCCGCCGACAAGACATCGCCCGCAAAGGCATGGCAGCCGGAATACGCCAAGTACAGCTATCTCTACAATATCGCCAATCAGAGTGCCCGCTCTTTCTATCAGGCACACGGCATGGCGAAGCCAGGCTATGCCTTTGAGCTGCGCAACGGGGCAGAGCGCCAGGAGGAGGTTCTGCTGATGCAGTGCCGCCACTGTCTGCGTTATTCGTTGGGCTATTGTGTGAAGCGGGGAGGACGCAAGCCCACGTGGAAGGAACCGCTCTTCCTTCGTCTGGGCGACGGCAGGAAGTTCCGCCTCCAGTTTGCCTGCAACGAATGCCAGATGAATGTGTATTCTGAGCGTTGAAAAAAGAATGATATATGAGCAAAGTAAAACGAAATACATGGATTACCTGTTGTCTGTTGGGCATGCTGTTGCTGCTCAGCGGTTGCTATCATCGTCATGGTGGCAAGGCTCAGCATGCCGCCCTGATAGAGTACAGCGACCGGCAACTCGACTCCATCTCGTTTTCCTCCACGCATCATTACACCAACAAATACAACTTTGTAGTCAGTTCCGACTCACTCATGCTGATACGTCAGCAGCCGGAGGAGTATGTCAACCATCTGCGCATCGACTCCTTTGCCGTCAGGAAGCACTGCCTGCTGGTCGTTTCCGACATACGCATCATTCCCCAGGACGCAGAAGACTCAGTATGGGTACAGTTGGCCACCGAGGAGAATGAGTTTGGCTGGACACACGAGTCCCGTCTTTTGCCCCGTGTCGTCCCCGACGATCCCATCTCTCAGTTCATCCTCATCTTCAGCAACACCCACCTGCTCATCTTCATGATCGTCATCGTGTTGATTTCTGTGGCTTATCTTCTGCGCAAGATATCCCACAGCAATGCGCGCATCGTTCATTTCAACGACATCGACTCGCCATATCCTACGGCATTGGTGCTGATGGTGTCGCTCTCAGCGGCTTTCTATGCCACCATCCAGTTGTTTGCACCCGAGATGTGGCGTCATTTCTATTTTCATCCTACTCTAAATCCCTTTGCCGTACCCCGTGTGTTGGGATTCTTCCTGGCGTCTGTTTGGGCGATATTGATATTGGCATTGGCCTGTCTCGACGAGGTAAAGCATCGTCTTAGTCTTGGTGATGCCATCCTGTATCTGGGAGGTCTTGTCGGAGTCTGTGCAGTGGATTATATCATCTTCAGTCTCTGCACACTATATTATGTGGGTTATGTCCTCTTGGCATTCTACTTCTGGTTTGCCATCCACCGTTTCCTGCGTCGATGAGACGGAAAGAAAGAAATAAATGTCGATGTGGCAAGACGGTTTGCTTTCGCTCATGGCTTTCATTATGTGATATTGATGACTGTGAAAAGCGAGAAGAAGATGCAGTTTTTGTAAAATCTGTTTACTACGTTCTTTGCACCGAAAATCCCTGTTTCTCAATAATGCATATTTATACGTTCTGCCTTAATAATGTAGCTTAGTATATTTATACGAATTCATTCATCAAAAACTGCAATAAGTATACATGGTAAAAGTTAAATATGAGCTAACTTTTCTCTTTTATGTTATATATTGTTAATTTAAAGACTTTTACTTACCTTTGCATGAACAGATTTTAAGAAAAGTCTGGAGTTCTGAATATGATTATTTTTCTGTTTCTGCACTACTGATAGATTGCAAATGTGTAATGTTACTTTACTTTGTAGTTAGGGTGATTCCGGTCAAATCCGGTCATGGTCATTTCGGTCAAAATCAAAATAAAAAAATAATTTCTCGCCTAAAGATAGTATATATAAATAATAATATTATTTATATATACTATCTTTAGAACTTTTTTCCCATCAGAAAACGAATTTGACCGAAATGACCATGACCGAATTTGACCGAGACTTTGTGTTGCATTTTGACAATTGTCCTGGCAGGG
>ERZ859937.34-NODE-34-length-71827-cov-22.518573_pt1 | contig 71827 bp, 54 predicted proteins | sample MGYA00509985_ERZ859937 | MGnify/ENA primary metagenome ERZ859937 (study PRJEB30046, sample SAMN00715169) | human gut metagenome | study: EMG produced TPA metagenomics assembly of the A metagenome-wide association study of gut microbiota in type 2... | reverse complement strand
ACGAGTCTATCGCCAACATCGCTCGCCTCAACCGCGAGTTCATCAAGGCTAAGCTTGCTGACTAATTAGTCAACAACAAATAAAACAAAGCGGATGCGAAGCACTCTCAGAAGTGCGGCGCATCCGCTTTTTTTTTTTATCATATATCCAAGCATTTTTCTATTCGTTTGCAACATAGTTGCATATCTTATTCCTTATCTTTGCAACTGACTATTTATCTTTGTAATAAACACTTAATGAAATATGCTTAAAAGATTTTCTTATTACCTATTATCAGTAGTCTTCGTGGCGGGAATGGTCGCTTGCGGAGGCAAGTCCCATGACCATCTCGATCACGACCATGACCATGAGCATGCCGAGGAAACAGAGCACCACGACCACGACTCCGAGGAAGAGGGCCATGATGCCAAGGGCGCTCACACCGACGAGATAATCCTCTCGCCCGACAAAGCGCGTGCAGCAGGCGTCAAGGTGGAGGAGGTGAAGCCCGGAGTGTTCCATGGTGTCATTCATACCAGTGGCAAGGTGATGTCGGCATCGTGCGATGAAACCACCGTTGTAGCCACCATAAGCGGACGTGTGCAGTACAAGAACCACGTCAGTGAGGGCTTGAAGGTAGCTGCCGGAACAACGCTTTTCTCCATTACTTCAGCCGGAATGCAGCTTGCCGACGGCGACCCCGTACAACGTTCGCGCATCGACTACGAGCGTGCTGAGCGCGATTATACACGTGCCAAGATACTCATCAAGGACAAGATAATAAGCGAGAAAGACCTTGCTGTTGCCAAGGCCGAATACGAAGCAGCCAAGCTCACATATACAAGTATGAAGCGAACACGCAGCGAGGGTGGGGTAGCTGTGTCTGCTCCGCGTGGCGGATATGTCAAGCAATGTCTCGTTAACGGCGGTGATTACGTCGAGGCAGGTCAGCCTCTTGCCATAATCACGCAAAACAAGCATCTTTATCTGCGTGCCGAAGTGTCCGAACGCCACTTTGGCGAGGTCAACAAGATACGTTGTGCCAAGTTCCGCACCAGCTACAGCAACCGCCTCTACGACATCACCGATATGGGTGGACACATACAGTCGTACGGTCGTTCGGCTGAGGTTAACAACTCATACATCCCCGTCATCTTCGAGTTCAACAACACTGGCGACGTAGTGCAGGGGTCTTATGCCGAGATTTATCTCATCACCCAGGACCGTCCCAATGTCATCACGCTGCCCCTTACAGCCCTCACCGAGGAGCAAGGCATCCACTTTGTCTACATCCAGATAGATGCCGAAGGCTACCGCAAGCAGGAAGTCACGCTTGGCGAGAGCGACGGTGAGCGTGTAGAGATACTCACCGGAGTGAAAAAGGGCGACCGTGTTGTCACAAAGGGCGCTATGCAAGTAAGATTGGCCTCAGCTTCAAACGCTATCCCAGCGCATAATCATAATCACTAATAACTATGCTGAATAAGATAATACGCTTCTCGCTTGAGAACAGAATCCTCGTGTTGGTGGCGTCGGTGCTGCTTGTCATAGCCGGCCTATATTCCACCAGCAAGACCGATGTCGACGTGTTCCCCGACCTCAATGCGCCTACCGTAGTCATCATGACCGAAGCCGGTGGCATGGCAACAGAGGAAGTGGAGCAGCTCGTCACATTCCCTATCGAGACCGCCGTCAACGGCAGTACTGGTGTGCGTCGTGTCCGTTCGCAGTCTACCAACGGTTTCTCCGTGGTATGGGTAGAGTTTGATTGGGGCACCGACATATATCTTGCCCGACAGATAGTGAGCGAAAAGCTTGCAGCCGTAGGCGAGCAGATGCCATCCGGAGTGAGTGCTCCAGTGCTCGGTCCGCAGTCGTCCATACTTGGCGAGGTGCTCATCGTGAGCCTCACCAGCAAGCACACCTCGCAGCAAGACCTTCGTACTTATGCCGACTGGGTGATACGTCCGCGCCTGCTTTCTACCGGAGGCGTGGCTCAGGTAAGCGTACATGGTGGCGACATCAAGGAATATCAGATACTCGTAAGTCCGGGCAAGATGAAGCACTTCGGTGTTTCGCTCTCCGACATCATGGCTTCTACCCGTGGCATGAACGTCAACACCAACGGTGGCGTGCGCTACGATTATGGCAACGAGTACATCATCCGTGGCATCACTTCTACCAACGATGTAGAGAAGTTGGGCACATGTATCGTCAAGAAGAACGGCGAGAGCGTCATCACCCTTGCCGATGTAGCCGACATAAAGGTGGGCAACCAGTCGCCCAAACTCGGTGTAGGCAGCGAGCGAGCCCAGTCTGCCGTGCTCCTTACCGTCACCAAGCAGCCCAACACCAGCACCATCGACCTCACCAAGCAGCTCGATTTTGCCCTTGCCGACCTTCAGAAGTCGCTGCCCGCAGACGTCCACATCTCCACCGACATCTTCCGTCAGTCCGATTTCATCGAGAGCAGTATCGACAACGTACAGAAGTCGCTCATCGAGGGCGCCATCTTCGTCGTGATAATCCTTATGCTCTTCCTCGCCAACGTGCGCACCACGGTCATCTCGCTCGTCACCATACCCCTCTCGTTCCTCGTAGCGATGATAGTGCTCAATGCCCTTGGCATCAGCATCAACACCATGACACTCGGCGGACTTGCCATTGCCATCGGCTCACTCGTCGACGATGCTATAGTAGATGTGGAGAACGTGTACAAGCATATACGCCAGAACCGTGAGCTGCCCGAGGTCGACCGCGTGCCGATACTTGAACTCGTGTTCAACGCTTCGCGCGAAGTGCGTATGCCTATACTCAATTCTACGCTCATCATTGTGGTAAGCTTCGCCCCTCTCTTCTTCCTCAGCGGCATGGAAGGCCGTATGCTCATCCCCCTCGGCATAGCCTTCGTCACAGCCCTCTTTGCCTCAACCCTCGTAGCCCTCACGCTTACTCCCGTGCTCTGTAGCTACCTGCTCGGCAAGAGCAAAGGCGAGATGCCCAAGGAAGCCTTCCTTGCTGTGTGGCTGAAGAAGTATTACGAGCGTGCATTGCTGTGGGTTCTCGCCAACACACGCAAGGTCATCGTAGGTACAGCAGCGCTGTTTGCCGTAGCCATAGGCATCTTCTTCTGTCTGGGAAGCAGCTTTCTGCCCAAGTTCAACGAAGGCTCTTTCACCATAAATATATCCTCGCTGCCCGGCATCTCGCTCGAAGAGAGCGACTCTATAGGTGCACGTGCCGAGCGATTGTTGCTGCAAGTGCCCGAGATCAAGACCGTAGCGCGCAAGACCGGACGCGCCGAGCTTGACGAACATGCCCTTGGCGTCAACGTCAGCGAGATAGAAGCACCATTCGCACTAAAAGACCGCAGCCATGAAGAAGTGCTCAACGACGTGCGCAAACGTCTCTCCGTGCTTGCCGGAGCCAACATCGAGATAGGTCAGCCCATCTCTCACCGCATCGATGCCATGCTCTCTGGTACTCAGGCGAGCATAGCCATCAAGCTGTTCGGCACCGACCTCAACCGTATGTTCACCATAGGCAATCAGATAAAGAGTGCCTGCCAGGACATCGATGGCATTGCCGACCTCAACGTAGAGCAGCAGATAGAGCGTCCCGAGCTGAAGATAGTGCCGCGTCGTGAGTTGCTCGTGCGCAACGGCATCACCCTGCCTGAGTTCAACGAGTTCCTTGCCGTCAACCTCGCTGGCGAAACCGTGTCGCAGGTGTACGAAGCCGGACGTGCCTTCAATCTCGTTGTGAAAGCCGACAAGTATGACGACATAAAAGACCTCATCATCGACACGCAAGACGGACGTAAGGTTCCGTTGAGCGACGTTGCCGACATCATATCGAGCGCCGGACCAAACACCATCAACCGCGAGAACGTGCAGCGCAAGATAGTAATCTCAGCCAACACCAGCGGCCGTGCACTGAGCGACGTAGTGGCCGACATCAAGGCAGCCGTAGGCGAGAAAGTGCAGTTGCCCGAGGGCTATCACATCGAGTACGGCGGACAGTTTGAGAGCCAGGAGAGCGCCAGCCGCGTGCTCTATCTCACCTGCATCCTCGCCATCGTAGTCATCTTCTGCCTTCTCTTCATGCAGTTCCGCAACGCCATGGAGGCAGGCGTCATACTCCTCAACCTTCCCTTGGCGCTCATCGGCGGCATCTTTGCCATTGTAATGACCACGGGCGAGGTGAGCATACCAGCCGTAATAGGCTTCATCTCGCTCTTCGGTATAGCCACGCGCAACGGAATGCTGCTCATCACCGAGTACAAGCGTCTGCGCACCGAGGAACACAAGAGTATACGCGACGCCATCGTCGAAGGCTCGCTCTCGCGTCTTAATCCAATCCTCATGACCGCTCTCACCTCCGCCCTTGCCCTCGTTCCGTTGGCACTTGGCGGCGATTTGCCCGGCAACGAGATTCAGTCGCCCATGGCAAAGGTGATACTCGGCGGACTAATCAGTTCAACATTACTCAACGCATTCATCGTACCTATTATATATGAAAAGATATCTAATCGCCACAATCGTGGCATTCAGCACGTTTAGCGCAGCCCTTGCCGACACCGTTGGCGATGTGCTCAAGCAAGTAGCAGCCAACAACCTCACCCTCCAGGCTCTCGCCCACGACAATCAAGCCGATGTGCTCGACATCAAGGCATCCAATACGCTCAGCGGACCGTCTGTAGAGTACAGCCCGTTCTTCACCAAGGGCTACTCCGGCGTAGCCGAGAGCGAGCTTGTAGTGAGCCAGGAGATTGACTTCCCTACCAAGTATGCCGCCCGCAACAAGCAGGCTAAGATGCAGCAGAGCGTAGGCAATCAGCTCCTCGCCAAGCAGCGTCGCGACATACTCCTGCAAGCTCAGCTCCTCTGCATCGACATTATCCGTGCCAACCAGACCCTCGCCATGCTGCGCGAGCGTCTTGCCAACAGCGAGACGCTGCTCAGTATGTACAACAAGCGTATGGAGGCAGGCGACGCCAACGCCCTTGAGCTGAACAAGGTGAAGCTCGACTGTATGGAGGTGCGCACCCTCGTCAGCGAGGCGCAGGGTGACCGCATGGCCCTTCTGCAGCAGCTTAAGCAGCTCAACGGAGGCAAGCCCGTTGACGTTACCGACACCGTGCTGCCCCATTATCAGCCCATAGCCGACTTCGAGTCCTACCGCGCCTTGGCTCTTGCGTCGGATGCCGATGTGGCAGTGGCACAAACAGCACTCCGTGCAGCCGACCTGAATCTTAAGGTGCAGAAGAACGAGTGGTTGCCCAACATCTCCTTCGGCTATCGTCGCAACACCGAGCGTGGCGAGGGCATCAACGGTTTTCTCGTAGGCGTGAGCTTCCCCCTCTACACCAACAGTAGTAATGTCAAGGCAGCACGCCAGCGCCGCGAGAGCGCCGAGCTGCAATTGTCGCAAGCCAAGCACGAGGCAGAAGCCTCAATGCGCACCAACTACGAGCAGTTGCAGGGTCTTCAGCAGGTCATCGACCACAGCGACGTTAAGCTCCTGCAGGAGTCGCTCACGCTCTTCGGCAAAGCCTTGCAGCAGGGCGAAATCACCGCCCTCGTCTATTACGTAGAGATAAACAGCATCTATGAGAAGCTCCAGCGCCATATCGATCTGCATTGTCAGAGCGTGAAACTGTTGGCACAGCTGCACAAGGCAGAGCTGTAATTAGTTGAGAGTTGAAAGTTGAGAGTTTAGAGTTATGATTAGTATTGAAAATTCATAATTCAATAATTCAAAATCGCCGTAGGCGACCAACTCAAAATTCAAAACTCAAAATTCAAAATTCTGCTTTGCCCCAATACAATATTTGCATTTCTAACCGCTCAAAACTGCGAGTTGAACGCACAAGGAAATCCTTGTGCGCGAAATTCTCGAGTTTTGAGCGGTTTTTGTTATGTTGCTTATATACAGAGAGTTACATGGATTGTAGCGCCGTGACGTAATATTTCACGATGAAAAAACGCTCCCTTTTGTTTCAAAAGGACCACTTTTGCAATGCAACTGTAGTTCATTTACCTCTCAAAAGGGCTACAGTTGCATAGCAATAGTAGTCCTTTTGGAGTGCAAAGAAGCCCAGAATGGAGAATCAGCAGATCATTGTCACCTCAAAAACGCATAAAATCCCCTTCCGCAATCTCTAGAATCGATTTTTTATTTGTAACACTTTTTTACTGCCAGTACGATATTTGCATCGTAAAAAAGTGTAGTTTTTCTTCACAAAATTTGTGAAGAAAAATAATTATATCTATCTTTGCAATAATATAAAAAAACTCAATGGAAATTATTTTCAAAGAAACATACTTGCGTGATCTTTATCAAACAGGAAAAGCGGATAAAAAGCACCGCTTTCAACCTCAGATAATAAAAAGATATATAAGAGTTATTGATCTTATGGTAGGAGAGGATAATGTTCTTGGACTCAACAAGTACAACTCTTTGAACTATGAGCATTTGTCTGGTAATAAAGAAGGACTCTCTTCTGTTAGAGTGAACGACCAATACCGTATAGAATTCGAAGAAGAAACAGAAGAAGGTAAGACTATTGCTACAATATGTAATATAATAGAATTGTCAAATCATTATAAATGATATAACTATGAGCAAAGTAAACATTTCATCGGATATGGTTGCTAACAACATTACTCCAGCTTTTCCTACACATCCAGGTGCGATACTTAAGGATGAGATAGAGTATAGAGGCATTTCCCAGTGTCAGTTGGCAAAGGATATGGGCATAGCTTATTCTGCGCTCAATGAGATTCTTAATGAGCATCGACCGCTTACCGAGAAAACAGCATTGCTGTTTGAGGCTGCTCTTGGAGTGAATGCAGAACCCTTGTTAAAGCTGCAAATGCGATATAATATACAGAAAGTACGTAAGGATAGTGCTTTTATGGATAAGCTTGCCAATGTACGTAGAATAGCAGCTGTACTGTAAAATTAAAGTAGCGTCGGACGGGAGTACGATGTTCCGTAGTTATAAAATGTTGATTTTGTATCCTAATCCCAAAATTATATATGATTTTTGGGATTATAATCCCAAAAGTTAGTATGAATTTTGGGATTAGACTGTTTTTTTCTTATCTTTGCCTCGACAAACAATCCATACATCTATGATAGAACGACAGTTACAGCAAAAGATAGAGTCGCATATGTTTGCAGGCAAGGCAATCATCGTTATAGGAGCGCGGCAGGTGGGCAAAAGTACGCTTTTCAGAATGATTCTTGAAAAGCAGAATTGCAAGACTTTGCTGTTGAATTGTGACGAGCCTGAAGTGAAGGACATGCTCACCAATATCAACACTTCAGAACTGCGTCTTCTTATCGCTGACAATAAGATAGTGGTCATTGACGAGGCACAGCGAGTGGAGAATATCGGTATGACGTTAAAGCGAATCACCGACAATTTTCCTACGGTGCAGTTGCTCGTTACCGGTTCTTCGTCGTTCGAATTGCAAGATCGTCTCAATGAGCCTCTTACCGGACGCAAGTTTGAATATCATCTCTATCCAATATCAACGGCAGAGATATAGAACAGTCAAGGACTATTGGGAGTGAAGCAAACTCTTGACCAACGCCTTGTTTATGGCTCATATCCCGACATTATAAATCATGCAGACGATGCAAAAGAATTGCTTGCTAACCTTGCTGGCAGCTATCTTTATAAGGATTTGCTTTCGCTTGAGAGCGTGCGCCGTCCGGTATTGCTTGGCAAATTGCTCACGGCTCTTGCCCTGCAGGTGTGTAGCGAGGTTTCGTATAATGAACTTGCACAGACCATAGGCACCGACAATAAGACCGTAGAGAAATATATTGACTTGCTTGAGAAGTGTTATATAGTGTTCAGGTTGAATGGTTTCAATCGCAATCTGCGCACCGAATTGAAAAAGGGCAAAAAGATATACTTCTATGATAATGGTATACGCAACGCCATTCTTCAGAATTTCGCGCCCTTATCTTTGCGTCAAGATACTGGAGCATTGTGGGAGAACTTCATCATAAGCGAGCGTATTAAAGCTAACCAATATTCGGGTCGTTATGCCAACAGCTATTTCTGGCGCACTACTCAGCAGCAGGAGATTGACTATATAGAAGAGTGTGACGGTCAGTTTACTGTCTTTGAGATGAAGTGGAATCCGCGTCGCGCCAATACCCAATTCCCTTCTTCATTCCTTACTGAATATGATGTAAAGGAGACAGCTGTCATTACGCCAGACAATTGGATGGATTGGGTGGTGTAATGATGAGTCGGCTACTGCTTACGGTATATGGTGGTGTGTCAAAAGTCAATTACCTACAGTAGATTGAGTGGAGGGTGTGTCAAAATTGAAGTTAACAGAAGTTTGGGCTTCGCCCGAAGTTAACAGAAGTTAGCGGACATATGTATAAATTGCTGAAAATAAAGCATTTGTCTGTTAACTTCCATCCATCGTAGATGGATTAACTTCTTCTTAACTTCCTCTAACTCCTATTTTGCACGCCCTCCTATAGATAGTCATATGTTCTGTTATTTAATGATTATCTTCTTAGTTTTTCCCGACTTCATGCGCACGATGTTCACGCCGCGTTGTGGTGCGTTGAGACGCTTGCCGCTGAGGTCGTAGTATTCTGCCTCGGCATCGTTGAGGGCATCAATAGCGTCGATGCCAGTAGCAGAGCCGTCGATGCGCATGCTGAGTTGGGCAGGGGCGTTGGCAGAAGTGCCGTCGAGCCAAGCGCGGAACGGATAAACCTTGACACCATTCACCAATTCTGACTTCTTCAGTTCCTCTACATTCCAGAAGCAGTCCTTTGATATCACATATCCGCTGTTGACTTCCTCAGTCCAGTAAGTGCCGCGGAATGTCATGCCGCCTACGGTGGTTGTAGTTATTGCCATATTCAACTTAGTATTATTAGCACCAAATGTCAGTTCTGATTGTGTGCTGTTGCTCTTTACCACGCATGGAGTTCCTGCTGCCACTTCGCCATTAAGTTGCTTTAATACAAGTTCCTCGCCATCAATCTTTTCGATGGCATACAGACTGTAAGGCTCGCTGCCAGTCAGCGTCAAGGAGTAAGGCAATACGAGTGTGCCCCAGTCGTTCGACATCTGGCGGGTGTAGGATATGGCGTCAACTTTGCCACTTGCCTTGTCGCTAATATATGAGTCGTCGCTAAGACTTACTATCTTCGTCTTTCGAATACCTATTCCTTGAATTTCTATCGTAGGCAACGACTGGAATTTGATAGTTTTAATATTATTACAGTTATGAAAAGATCTAAAACGAACTACTTCCAATGATTTAGGTAATGACAAATCTCCCGTGAATCCAGTACAATTTTCGAAAGCCGACTCTCCAATAGTTGTTACAGAGTTCGGAATTGTCAAATTTCCCGTGAATCCAGTACATCTTGCGAAAGCCGAATATCCAATAGTTGTTACAGAGTTTGGTATAGTCAAATTTCCCATGAACCCAGTACATCCAGCGAAAGCCTTATTTTCAATAGTTGTTACAGAGTTTGGTATAGTCAAAATCCCCGTGAATCCAGTACAATTTTCGAAAGCCGAATATCCAATAGTTGTTACAGAGTTTGGTATAGTCAAATTTCCTGTGAATCCAGTACATCCTGCGAAAGCCGAAATTCCAATAGTTGTTACAGAGTTTGGTATAGTTAAATTTCCCGTGAATCCAGTACAATTTTCGAAAGCCGACTCTCCAATAGTTGTTACAGAGTTTGGTATTTTCAACTCTCCCGTTAATCCAGAACAATTATAGAAAGCCGACTTTCCAATAGTTGTTACAGAGTTTGGTATAGTTAAATATCCCTTGAATCCAGTACATCCTGCGAAAGCCGACTTTCCAATAGTTGTTACTGAGTTTGGTATAGTCAAATTTCCCTTGAATCCAGTACATCCTGCGAAAGCCAGATAGCCAATCTCTGTTACCGAATTAGGTATGACAAGGTTTCCTGTAAGATTTTTTCCACGGAATGCTTGTTCGGGAATTTTCGTAATCGGAGCGTCAAACTCTATCACGCACTTATCATCAACAACCTCATGCGACACAACCTTGGCACCAAAATATTTGTTTGATATATCCACCTTATTGCCATCGGATGTTTGGTAACGGAAGAAACTATGTCCGCACATTTGACATATATCATCATCGTTAATCTGATGCTCAGTGGCAGTAAACGTAGTTGTAAGACCGCAAACAGTCTCTTCCCCCTCACATACATTGGGGAGAAATGTCATAATGTAACCATTCGAGCAGCTATACTGCTTCTTCTCTAAGCTGAGTGAGTGCTCATTGGCAGCCACTTCGCCCAACTTGACATTATTGTCGCCTTCGCGCTTGTATACAATCCACTTGCCGTCGGTAGACGCCGACGGATTATAGCCCTCCTGCTCCCACGAGAACACCATGTTGGAGCCAGAAGGCTGTGCCTTCAAATTGACAGGACGAACGAAGCCGTTGATGTCGTTGTCGAGAGCCACGTCCTTTTCTACTAAAGAACCGCTACTCTTGTCTTGCCATTTGCCCTTCACCGTAATCTTATGGCCATAATAGGAGAATGACTTGTTGAAAGAGAGCTTAAGATCGACGGTATACCATAGCTTTTCTGTCTTGTCGCTGTTGTATGGACATGTCTGTCCATTCTGAAGATTGTTGAATAGTGCCGTGCCTACGTTTGTGCCATCAAGATTAATATCTATAGATTTATCGGTAGGAACTTTAACGGGGGATGTGTTTTTGGCATTAGCTATCGAAGGCCAGATATTGTTAAGTTTTACTACCTCTTTGTCGTCGATGTAGAGATTCACGTCACCAGTAAAGCGGGCACAGTAATCTCTAATGTTTATATGATAATAGGCGTTGAACATCCATAACTTAAGCGTCACCTCCGTGCCACTGCCTGTATAGGACGTATTGTCGATTTTGACAATTGGGTTGCGTTCTTTGGCAGACACCTTGCCAGCACCTGCCATACACATAAATAGCGAGAGCAACGCAAATATAAATACGCTGCGAGAGTGTTTAGAGAGTAAGAATTTCATCATGATTGTTGTAAAGTTTTTATAATATCGTTAACGAAATTAGTTTTAAAAAACCACACAACCAAAAATCAACTACCGTAAAAAGACGTAATAAGGGTATAAAAGTGGGGTAAAAAGGCATAAAATCACTAAAAAAGGCTAACTTTGTGTATGACTAAGACACAAATGCAATGAAAGAAAATATGAAACAACGCATCTCCACATTCCTCAATATTCGCAGCAATAACTGGCAACAAAGGCTGTGTCTCATCACGTTTATGGTGCTCAGCATATCTGTTGTTATTATGGGTGTGCCTATGCACTTGGCAGGACTATTAGGGCGCTGTGATACTACGCTGTATATCATTTCGGCTGTTACATGGGGGGCAACGACTGCTATATTGGCTTTGTTTCTTATAAAATGCTTGCGACTTAACGTGGCTATATCAACATTCGGCATAATGATGCAGTTGGCTGAAAGCGCACGCATCGTGTATGCAGCAGTAGAGCAGCCTGCAGGATTCGTCGACACAATAGTGTTCAACCAAATAATATCGCTCGCACTTATCATATATCTTGTCATGGCTGCCGTAAGGTACACACCCATAGCGACAGCAATAATAAGCATCACTACACTTATTTTTGCTTTCGTATACAACGATGAAAGCATTAGCCAACAGACGGTGGCGATATTTGTAATTGTGGAGATTTTCACGTGTATGTTGGGCGAACTAATAAGGCGGGGCATAAGTGGCATGCAACGCGAGAACGACAACTACAACACAACACTCAACCAACTGCTTGCCTCTTTCAATATAACTAAAACAGAACTGCTTGTCTACCTTAAGTTGGGACGAGGGGGAATGGACAATAAGAGCATAAGCAACTTCTTCGACCATCTTGATGAGCATACCGAGGCTAACCTCATAAGGGCTGTGGAACAACGCATCGCACAGCGACACATGCAGCGAGCCGACATAGCAGCTGTGCTGCCAACGCTGACACCAACCGAGCAGGAGGTTTGCCGGCTAATCATCGGTGGCAAAACCATTGTGGAGATTGCCTCGATTATGAATAAGAATACAAACAACATCAGTACCGTGCGTATACATATACGCAAGAAACTGGGGCTTACCAAGGAAGAAGACCTAAGGCAAATACTGCTGAAAGTTATTTCTGGCGCACTACACAACAGCAAGAGATTGACTATATAGAAGAATTTATATTTTTACGAACGTATCATATCTCGATTTTTTTGTTTATATTTGCAGAAAACTCCTATAAATAAAAAATTAATAATAGAAGTATATACAGCTATGAATATAGCAGAAGTACAGCAGACATTGGCTTTCGCTGCAATGTGCGTTGATGCCACGGCGAAGGCTGAAGGATGTAGTCGTAGGGAGATGTATCAACGGCTGCGTAAAGTGGGTCTGATGCATGGGCTGACCACTCGGCTTGATCCTTTACATACCCAAAGCATGGAATATGTTGTAGAGGATTTGCTTACGGCTTTGCACAGGCTTGAGGCTAAAAGTTAAATGTATAAAAGTATGCGTAAGGTTTATCATGGTGCGACATGCATAGTCGAAAATCCACTATGCCTAATAGGTCGGGATAATCTTGATTTCGGCAAAGGATTTTATGTTACTGATATAAGGAAACAAGCTGTTAGTTGGGCTACACGTATCGTAAATATGGGGTTGCCACAATGGCTGAATGTGTATGAACTTGATATGGATTTTATACAGCAAAATGCCACGTGCAAGATATCTGTATAATATCTCAGTCTTTGCTTGATAAATGCTTACGTTTTATAAAAGCCGAACCACTTAATGATTTAGCAAGAAAGGAGGACGACTATGCTTAGAGATTCTCAACTATGGATGAAGATAGGACGAGTGTGTGTATTGCTTGCCCAACGTCTTGATGTTTCGCCTGAAAGAGCATTTGACATATTTCAGAATAGCCGAACGTGTGATTTGCTTCACGACGAACGCTCATTGTTGTATTTGATGAGCGACGGATATATTGTGGATGATGTGGTGAGAGAATTGCAAGTATACTAACATTATTATTGTTGTGTTAGACTTATTGCAGCGGAGTGCGCAGGCTCTCCGCTGTTTTTTTTACTTTATTATTAAAATATCCAATAATTGTTGTTTTTGTGTCGTCTGTTAATGTTAACAGAATAACAGATTGTAATGTGATATTATGTTGTTTGTGTTATTCTGATTTTATTTTCTTTTGCAGAATATCAATTTAACACAAAAGTGTTGAAAAAAGTCCGAATTTTTATTTGTAATTTTATATAAATTTCATAAATTTGCATCTATAATTAGAGTATAAACATAAGGCACATGTTATTAGTATATGTGCCTTTTTTGGAAATTTGAAAAGCATAATGTTATGAAAGCACGAGTAATTTTAGCATCTGCGTTACTTGCAGCGTCAGCCCAAGCCATGGCGCAATCGAGTGGCACATACAGCGGAACGGTCGTCGACGAGAATGGCGAGCCCGTCATTGGTGCCCAGGTTAAGGTGAAGGGAGTGAAGCAAGGTGTTGTCACCGACATCGACGGCAAGTTCACACTGCCCAACGGAGTGAAGCGCGGAACCGAGATTGTAGTGACATACGTTGGTATGGAGTCGCAGACAGCCAAGGCACAAGCCGGAATGCGCATCAGCTTGCATTCTACACAGCAGCAGCTCGACGACGTATTGGTAGTGGCATTCGGCCAGCAGAAGAAATCGTCGTTCACCGGTTCGGCTGGAGTAGTAAAGAGCGACATTCTTGAGAAGAAGCAGCTCACCAATGTGTTCAGCGGACTGCAGGGCGAGGTGGCAGGTGTACAGATGACCAATACGAGCGGTTCGCCTACAGCCACACCGTCGTTTGCCATTCGCGGATTCGGCTCGATCAATGCCGGCACGTCGCCACTCATTATTGTGGACGGCGCACCCTACGACGGCGGATGGAACAACCTTAACCCTAACGACGTAGCTAACATTACCGTGCTTAAGGACGCCGCATCAAACGCACTATACGGAGCGCGCGGTGCTAACGGTGTCATTATGATTACCACCAAGCGTGGTTCGCGCGAACGTGCCACCATCACTTTCGATGCAAAGTGGGGTGCCAACAATCGTGCCACGGTCGATTACGACCGCATTACCAACCCCGCACAATACTACGAGGCTTACTACAAGGCTCTGTATAATTATAACGTACGCGACAAGGGCATGTCGGCTTTCGACGCCCATGCCACAGCCAACAGCACCCTTGGACTCACCGGCGACAAGGGCGGACTGGGCTATCTCGTTTATTCTGTTCCCGACGGCCAGTATCTCATCGGCACCAACGGCCGTATGAACCCCCATGCCACGCTGGGCAACCGCGTATATTATGGCGGCAAGTTCTATACGCTTACACCCGACAACTGGGTTGACGAGGCGTTCCGCACCGGACTGCGCCAGGAGTACAACCTCAACATCACGGGCGGCACCGAGAAGATGAACTTCTACGCATCGCTCGGCTATCTGAAGAATGAGGGTGTGGTATATTGCTCCGACTTCGAGCGCTACACCGCACGCATCAAGGCCGACTATCAGGCTAAGAAGTGGCTCAAGCTTGGTGCCAACATGAACTATACACACACCGACCAGCACGACGTAGGCGACGGCTCGCAGTCGCTCTTCGACATAAGCACACGCTTTGCGCCTATCTATCCCGTCTATCTGCGCGACGGCGACGGCAATATCATGCGCGACGAGCACGGACGCATGTACGACTACGGAGCTGGCGAGAATGCCGGCATGAACCGTCCGTCGAATCTTGAGCCGGCACGCAACGTGCTCCAGACCAACTCGCTCAATGCCAACACTACCTTCGCCAACGTGATGACCCTCAACGGCTTTGCCGACATCACTCCGATTGAAGGACTGAAGTTTACCGTCAACGGCACTGTTACCAACAACGAATGGAAAAACACTTCTACCACACAGTCGTTCTACGGCAACACCGTGACTACCGTGCCTGGCGGCGAGGTGGACAAGACCAACTATCAGACATTCACGCTCAACTTCCAGCAGATAGCCAATTATACACGCTCGTTCGGCAAGCACAACGCCACCATCATGCTCGGCCACGAGAACTATAAGTACAAGTACAACTACCTCTTCGGTTCGCGCCAGCAGATGTTCTCTTATTTCGACGCTCCCGAACTCGACGCTTCTGTGAAGGAGATGCACAACGGCGGCTCGTCGAGCGACTACAACACCGAGGGCTACTTCTCGCGCTTGATGTACGACTACGACGGACGCTACTTTGCACAGATGTCCTATCGTCGCGACGCTTCGTCACGCTTCCATCCCGACCATCGCTGGGGCGACTTCTACTCGTTCGGTGGCGCATGGATACTGTCCAAGGAGTCGTGGTTCAAGTCGTCGTGGATTGACATGCTCAAGCTGAAGGCTTCGTGGGGACAGCAGGGCAACGATGCCATCGGCGACTATCGTTACACCGACACCTACTATCTCAGCAACTTCAACGGCGAGGTGGCATTCGTGCAGAACACCGTGGGCAACCCCAACATCACATGGGAGACCAACTCCAACTTCAACATGGGCTTTGAGTTCGAACTGCTCAAGCGCCGCATCACGGGTAGCGTGGAATACTTCCACCGCAAGACCACCGACATGCTCTGCTTTGTCAATGTGCCATTCTCGGGCGGCTATTCAGGTTCGTACGACAACGTAGGCGATATGGTGAACCAGGGTGTGGAGTTCGACCTCCACTTCAATCCCATCCGCACCAAGGACATCAACTGGATGATCAATCTCAACGCTACACACTACAAGAACAAGGTGACCAAGCTGCATCCCGACAAGAAGGGTAGCGAGCTTGAAGGCAACTATGGCTACGTAAGCGACCCGTACTTCATTGGCGAGGGTCTGCCTCTGCACACATTCCGTCTGAAGAAGTACGCCGGAGTGAACGATGAGGGACAGTCGATGTGGTATGTCAGAGACGCACAGACCGGCGAGCTCTCTACCACCACTACCAATACGTCGGCGTCTTACTTCAACTGCGGTTCGGCCGACCCAACACTGTATGGCGGACTCAGCACCACGTTGAGCCTCTACGGTTTCGACCTCTCGGTCACCATGAACTATTCTATCGGCGGCAAGGCTATGGACTACGGCTACCAGGCACTCATGGGCAACCCATCGTCGGGCAATACCGGATTCTCGCTGCACAAGGATGTGCTCAAGGCATGGTCGGAGACCAACACCGGCAGTCAGATTCCGCGCTTCCAGTATGCTGTCAAGGACAACGACACCAGCTGCAACGGAACGTCCGACCGATTCCTCACCAATGCTTCTACGCTCACTCTGCAGAACATCAACATAGGCTACACACTGCCCAAGCAGCTCATTGCCAAGCTCGGACTCACCAATGTGCGTGTATATGCATCGGGCGAGAACCTCTGCTATCTGAGCAAGCGCAAGGGATTCGACCCGCGCAGCAGTTTCTGGGGCTCATCGTCTGAGAGTTCTTACGCTCAGGTGCGCACCTTCACTGGCGGCATAACCGTGCAGTTCTAATCTATATTAAGGTATATTCAATACGTATAACCTCTAAAAGCATACAATCATGAAAAGATATATAAAGAACACGCTGCTCGCATCGGTTGCTGCACTGACGCTTTGCTGCAACACGGCGTGCATCGACGAGACTACGCCTAAGGACATGGCTGTGCCCGGACAGATAGCCTCCAACAGCAAGTCGCTGCAGTATCTTGCCAACTCGCTGCCCTCGTTTCTCGTCACATGGAACACCTTCGGCTCTACCTATTATACCCAGGACTGGGGCTATCCCTGCCAGATGTACATGCGCGACCTGCTGTGTGCCGACTTCCCCATGAGCGACAACGGCTACAACTACTGGATATATACCGAGGACGGCTCGTCGCTGCGCTATGCCTACTATTACTCTTACTTCTACTATTACAACTTCATCAAGAACGCCAACAACGTCATCAGCATCGGCAATCAGGCCGTCAATGGCGGCAATGAAGTTGCCAAGCAGTATCTGGGTCAGGGCTACGGCTATCGTGCCATGCTCTATCTTGACCTTGCACGTCTCTTCGAGTACAAGAAGACGGGTGTGAAGGCGCTCGACGATGAGGCTACGACGCTCGGCAGCTACGGCGTCACCGTGCCTATAGTGAAGGAGACCACTCCCACGCAAGACCTCTACAACAATCCGTGTGCTCCCTTCTACACCATGTATCGCTTCATTATGACCGACCTCAACCGTGCCGAGGAATGTCTCGCCGGCTATACACGCTCTATCAAGGCGTATATGGACCGCAGCGTCATCTACGGACTGAAGACCCGACTGTGGCTTGAGATGGCTTCGCGATTCGAGCAGAGTGCCGCCGACCTGCAGAAGCAGATTGAGGCTGAGAGTGCCGACGACGGCTACGACAAGCTTGGCATCAATTCGGCTGCCGACTGCTATGCCAAGGCTGCTCACTATGCACAGAAAGCACTTGCTTCGGACGGCTACCATCCACTCACCGAAGCTGAATGGAGCGACCCTACTACTGGATTCAACACCGCCAACGACTCGTGGATGCTGGGTACACTCGTCAACTCGAAGGAGCAGATCAATGAGCTCTCATGGTACACCTTCCTCGGATGGATGGCTGCCGAGACAGAGTGGGGCATGGGCACTACTAAATACAACGCCTATCGCTGCATCGGCAAGGCGCTGTACGATAAGATTGGCGACAACGACTGGCGCCGCGCTTCGTGGATTAATCCCAATGATGCCGGCTCTGCCACTGTTCCCGCTGGCTATAAGACTAATGTGTCGGGCGAGAAGTGGTCGACACTGCCTGCCTACTGCAACCTTAAGTTCCGTCCGGGCAGTGGCAACACTACCGACCTTACTGTAGGACTCATCGCCTCGTTGCCGCTGATGCGTATAGAGGAGATCCAGTTCGACTACTTTGAGGCAATAGCCCACACCCAAGGCGTAGCAGCTGCTGCAGCCGCACTGCAAGAGTGGGTCAACACCAATCGCTACACTGACGGCTCGTATACATGCAATGCCACCACTATGGACGACTTCATCGACGCGCTCATGATACAGCGCCGCGTAGAGTTGTGGGGCGAGGGACTCGTGTTCTTCGACTACAAGCGTCTCAATCTGCCCGTGACGCGCAAGTACAGCGGCACCAACTACGCCTCGTCAATGCAGCTCAACTCGTACGACGGCTACGTGGCTCCGTGGATGAACTATATGATTCCGGAGACCGAGAAGGACCACAATCCTGCTGTAATCGTAGGTCCTAACCCGTCGGGAGCTATAACAGCCGAGTAAATACACACACATCCAAAAATCATACAGCTATGAGAAAGATACATAACATCATATATACGTTGCTCGCCGTGATGGTGGCTACGGCATTCACCGCTTGCTCCGACGACGACAACTACGAGTGGGCAAAGCAGGTGGGCGAAGACAATCCTGGTGTCTACTTTGCATCGTCAAACAAGGCGAGCGAACTTCTCACCCCCGACGAGTATGCCAATCATCAGACCTTCAGCATCACCCTAAAGCGTGCCAACACCAAGGGCAATCTCACGGTGCCCATAATCGTTGACAATGCCGACCCGGCTTTCGTCATTCCTACCTCAGCCGAGTTTAAGGACGGCGAATCGGAGACTCAGATAGAGATAGGATGTCCCAACCTTGAGATGCTGAAGACCTATCGCTTCATCATCCGTCTTGCCGACAACATGACCAATCCCTACGTCAAGACCGACGGCTCGCCAATATTCAATTATGACGTGATGGTGGCTCGCTGGATAAAAGTTGTCAGTCAGGCACAGTTCGTTTGGGGCAAGAACGAGTTCGGCTCTACCAATTCCGACATCTACTGGCTTGAGGGACAGAACCGTTTCCGTATCGAGAACTGGCTGGGTTCGGGCATTGACCTTCAGTTCAGCATCGTGGCTCAGGACAAGGAAGACTCGTCGGTATACACTGCCGATGCATTCGATCCCGACGACCGTTCTACATGGCACGGAGCCTTCCAGCCATATAGCAATTATCTGAATGATCCCGGAGGTGGCGGTTTCTGGTATCTCATGCGAGATGTTGAGAACGAGGACTATGCCGCATGGTATCCTGACGGTGAGGACAAGACTGGTATCAGCTTTGTCAATTTCTGGCTCGACACCACGTCGGAGGATTACTCGTCGGTTGACATGCGCGGCTCTTCAAGCAGCTTCGCCATGTATCTCGTTCCTTACATCTACTATACTAACGGCGACCAGTCGGGCTATACCTATCTCTATGGCTACTGGAACTCGATGATTGAGAATGCCGAGTAGAGACTGTAAATAGTATTCATCAATAAAAAAAACGACAAGAGTTATGAAACACAATAAGTCATTCATTCTCCGACTGGGGATGTTGCTCGTCGTGGCATTGTTCTCGACGGCTATGTTCACATCGTGCAGCGACGACGACGACCTCAAGACTCCGTTGCAGCAACCCTCGCTCACGGAGGGCGTAAAGACGGTCAGCTCGATAGCCTTCAGCTGGGAGCCCGTTGCAGGAGCGTCGCAGTATGCCTACGAACTCTACGACACCAACGAGCAGGTGGTGCTGGGCGGCGTCACAAACACCACATCGGTGCTCACCACTGGTCTTAAACCCAAGACCGAATATACACTCAAGGTGTGGGCGTATTCGCCCGTCGACGGCAAGCACAGCACATCGCCTATTGCCACCATCACCTCCGTCACCAATCCGCAGATACCGCTCGTAGCGCCCACATCTGCCGAGTCGGCAACGGGCAATGGCGGTGTCACCATTTCGTGGCCCGCTGTGGAGCACGCCACAGCCTACAAGTATACGCTGTCTAATGGCGATACGGGCGAGACATCTACCAATAGCGTCACGCTCACCTCTCTTGCCATTGGCGAGTATACCATCAGCATTGTGGCTACAAGCAGCGACGAGACCTACTCCGACTCTGAGCCATTCGCCTTCACATTCCAGCGTACCAAGAGCGAATTGTGGCGCAAGGACGGCGTATATACTGCCGCCAACCTGCCCGAAGGCAGCAACAAGTTCAATGCCGAGATTGTGGCTTACGACGACGGTTCGTATACTATCGTAAGTCCGTACGGAGCCAAAGGCTTCGACATCAGCTTCACGGTCGACCCGGAGTCGAACGAGATTAAGCCTATCGGAACCGAGTCGTACAGCGGCTATGAATATGTATGGGTAAGTATGCAGTACGACCTTGGCATGTTCTGCGGCAACGGCTATTCTGGCTTTGAGGGCAGCAAGCAGAAAGGTTCTGTATGGTTCTACGCCATCTGCTACGATGCCGACGGCAATGACGTGGGCGAGGGCGGTCAGGACACATTCACTTGGGGTGGCGACACCGATGTGACTGTAGACAAGCTCTGCGGCACCTACAACGCCAAGCTCACAGCTTACGACTACTTCTCTGACGACTATAGCATGCAGGAGGTGAGCCGTACCGACGAAGTGACCATAACAAAGGTTGACGACACCACCGTAAAGATAAGCAACTTCTACGGTTGGGGCGAAGACTTTACTGGCAAGGTTGACTTCGATGCCAAGACCATCACTATCCAGCCCGCTACATGGGCTACGTATTACACCTTCGCAAGCATCGAGTCTGCCGAGACTCCCGTAGTGGCAACGTTCACAAACGACCTCACCATTACGTTCCAGAACTTCACCGCCTGGTATGATGGTTATAGCTATATTGAGGGCGACGCTCGCTGCGAAATGACGCAGAAGTAACAAGTTGAGAGTTGGTTTCAGTTGAGAATTGAGAGTTGAGAATTGAGAGTTGTGATTACCTTGGTAAACATCTATAATGTTGACAAACAAATATATAAAAACGTATTTTAAAAAGCATATCATCACTTTCAACTCTCAATTCTCAACTCTCAATTCTCAACTATAAATAACTCTAACTGAATAAAACTTTAATTTAATAACTTATGAGAAAAATTTCTACTACAATTCTTTTATTTCTCTGCCTCACTTCTACCGTCACCGCACGTCAGCGCTCAGCCGAGGAGAAAACTGCCATTGCCATGCGATTGCTTGGCTCTACCGCTACACGCTCAGGTGGCAACGCTGAGGCTACGTTGCGCACACTCGCCACAACCGAGGGCTACACCGTTCTCGGACGCACCACGGGTGGATTTGCCATCGTCAGCAACGACGATGCCAACGCTCCCGTTGTGGGCTATTCGGAGACATCGACCTTTGACGCTTCGCAGCCATCGCTTGCGTGGTATCTCAATGCTGCCAACGACGTGCTGACATCGGGCGCAGCCAAAGTCACTACACGCACATCCGTACCCACCGACTGCAAGAAGAGTGTGGCTACATTGATGAAGTCAAAGTGGAGCCAGAACGACCCATATTGGAATCAGTGTCCTCAGGTGGGAACCCAATATTGCTATACGGGTTGCGTAGCCACCGCAATGGCGCAGGTGATGTATTACTATAAATATCCCTCTCAGGGAAAGGGCGAGCCTGCATCGGTGACGGTCAACGGCAAGAAATACACAGTCGATTTCAAATCCGCAAAATATGACTGGGACAGAATGTTTGACACATATACCTATGGAGGCACCTACACAGCTGCACAGAAGCGAGCCATAGGTCAGATTATGTATCATTGCGGAGTGGCTGTCGATATGAACTACACTACCACTGGTAGTGGCGCAAGCTTATGGGACGTGCCCGATGCCATGACCAACCATTTCGGCTATGTTGCGAAGTATTACGGCTACAAGGAGAATACTTACGAGAAATATAAATACGATTTCGACAAGTGGAACCAGACCGTCTATCGTGAGCTAAGCGCCGGTCATCCCATTATCTATGCCGCTGTATCCAACAAGCAGGGCAACGACCACACGAGCAATCATGCCTTCGTGATCGACGGCTACGACGAGAATGGCTATGTACACGTCAATTGGGGCTACGGCGGACAGGGCGATGGCACATTCGACATCAATGTTCTGCAGCTTAAAATACAAGGCAGCTACGATGAGGAGTATCGCTGGTATCAGCAGATGGTAGTGGTGCATCATCCCGATGCTGGCAAAATCAACTACGACCTCGAACGCATCTCTACTGGCATTAATTCGGTAGGCACTGCCAACGACGATGCTCCCGACACTCCAGTACGCGTCTACGACACCACTGGCCGACTGATTCATACAGCCACCGTCGCCACCTTCAATCCTGCCAATGTCAACGTCAGTGGCGTGGTTGTAGTGCGTCAGGGCAACAAGGCGAAGAAGATTGTGCTGAGATAAGATGAGCAGACAAAAAAGAAACAATAGGTTTATATATACTACGCTTCTGACTATTTGTCAACGATTCGTGTCTGTTTGTCTTTATTTGCGCCAAATTTGCTTACTATTTAATACTTTAACCTCCATTCAGTCCTTGGCATGTAAGTTGCGATAAGGATAGTGCAAGTCGAGAGCAAGAAGCTCGAAGGCAAGCAAAAAAGAACATTAATAATTTAACAATAATTGGAGGTTTTTGATATGTTACCAGTAATGAGAAATTCTTGGATGCCTGAAGTTTTCAACGACTTTTTCGACACTGACTTTATGCCGCGTACCAACGCTACGGCACCGGCTATCAACGTTAAGGAGACCGAACACGAGTATACCGTGGAGCTTGCAGCCCCTGGAATGAAGAAGGACGACTTCAACATCAATATTGACAACGACGGCAATCTGCACATCAAGATGGAGCAGAAGAACGAGAAGAAGGACGAGAACAAGAAAGAGCACTATCTGCGCCGTGAGTTCTCTTATTCAAAGTTCGAGCAGACGCTTATCTTGCCTGACGATGTCAACAAGGAGAAGATTGCAGCCAATGTCAACGATGGAGTCCTCACTGTCGACCTTCCTAAGATTGAGAAGAAGGAAGAGAAAGCAACACGTCATATTGAAGTCAAATAACTTAGTTAGTGTGTTGTGAAATTTTGTCACAAACATATAATTTTAAGGAAGAATGAAAGCCATATTTGCTTCATTCTTCCTTTTTTTGTTATTTTTATCCGGCAGAACATCCGCAGCCCAAGGACAAGTTTAAGGAAGAGAATATATTGTACAACGTCCACAAGAAGTAAAACTATTTCTGCATTACTTCCAGCAAAGCCTCTCTTAGGTCTTTGCCAGTAGCAAGTCCCAGCTTCTTGCGTATATGTATACGTACAGAACTTACGTTGTTGGCGTTTTTGTGTAGGATGGAAGCAATCTCTATTATAGTCTTTCCACCGATAATCAGTCGGCATACTTCCTGCTCTGTGGGTGTTAGGGTAGGGAGTACAGCCGATATGTCGGCATGTTGCATCTTGCGCTGAGCCACACGTTGCTCCACAGCCCTTATAAGGTTAGCCTCTGTACGCTCGTCGAGACGGTTGAAGAAGTCGGTGATGTCTTTGTCGCTCTGCTCTCCTCGTCCTAATTGTATATAAGCCAACAACTCGGTCTTGGTCATGTGGAAGGTCGATAGCACTCGGTTAAGTGTAGAGTGATAGTCGGCATTTTCCCGTTGCATACTTCTTATTCCCCGCCTTATCATTTCGCCAAGAATACATGTAAAAATCTCCACAATAACGAATATCACCACAATCTGTCTGTTTATTTTCCCGTCGGTGTATAGGTAAGCCGATGTTATCGTTGCTATGCTCATTAGGGCTAATATGGTTGGCATATGTCTTACAGCAGCCATTACCATATAGATTATCAGGGCGAGTGATATAACCAGGTTAAACACAATAGTCTCCTCAAACCCCTCCGGACGCTCCATTGCCACGTATACTATACGGGCACTTTCTGCCAACTGTGTCAATATTCCGAACGATGATATCGCCACAGTCAGCCTCATACGCTGCGTAAGGTACATAATCAGTATAGCAAGTGTTGCAGCCCACGACATTGCCGATATGGTATATAATATGGTGTCGCAGCGACCTATCAGTCCGACGATGTGCATCGGTACTCCCAACACCAACACCGACAAGCTGAGCATGAGAAACGTTATAAGGCACAGCCGTTGCTGCCAGTTGTGGCTGCGTTGGTCAAGAAATGAGGTTAGCCGTTGTATGAGTCTCGATTTCATAGTCAATGTATATAGTCAATGTATTATGTTATGCAAAGTTACCCTTTTTTATCTATTTCACGCCTTTTTACCCCTCTTTTTACTTCCTTTTACGTTTATTTACGGCTGCCGTTTTTTGGTCGAGCGACGTTTTTGAATTAAATTCGCAACCCAAAAGAACAGAATAACAAAACCAATACTCATTATGCAACACAACAACTCAAAGCACACTCGCAACGTCTTTTTCTCAACGTTGTTATTATTCGTGATGCTCATGGCAGGCGCCAGCAGCGCATCTGCCGCAACTGAGCGCAAGCCTCAGTTACAACTTGTCAGCACAAAATACACGTCAAGCGGCACAGAAGTGATGCTCCGATTGTGGATGTTCAACTCTAAGGGCAACACCGCGCACTACGGAGATAAAGTTTGGCTCGACATTGACGACACACCATCATTTATACTCAACGGTCTGTGGAAAGACATATCCAACGTAAATAGCGAATCGGCTATGCTTAAAAACCCGCAAAACGTTGCGCTGGGAAGTTCCAGGTCTATTGTTCACAAAGGCATAGATGTAGGCACAGCGCAGTTTGGCAATCTTAGGCGAGGCATGACTTACGAGGGACTAAAGCCGTATGAAGCCACATGGTACTGCGTAGATCTTAAGCTCGCCTTCAACAACAAGTTTCCACTCTATGGCCATAAGATAGCTGTTCGCGGTTTGTGGTTTGACAACTGTGAGAAGAATAAAGGATATGAAAATATATCTGTCGCACAGATCATCAACGGCTATGTCCGTCCTACCGACATAAGTGTGAAGCCTTCTGGCAACAACTTGGAGTTCTCATGGAAGCAGGAGGGCTACAACACCGATGCGTCTACCGACGGCAAGTGGATTGTGTACAAGCGCGAAGACGGCAAGCGTGTCAAGGTAGGAGAGGTGGCTGCTAATAAGCACTCGCTCCGCATAAAAAAGAAACAGTTTAGCTGTAAGGCTGACTACAACGTTACGTTCCTCCCCAATGCGTTCTCTACGACCGACACTATATGCGGACTTACGTCCAAAATCGCTGCTGCTGGCCATAAGGAAGACGGTGCCGTCTGCCAAATGTGTGGGCATAGTTTTTTCCGCTACAAGACTTCTAACAACAGCAAATGGAATATTGACAGGTATGATTTTGGCGCTAATGTGGTGTCGCACGACATCGTGAATGATAAGTATGTGATAGAGTTTGACGCGCCAATCACCAAAATTCCTAACAGCGTTTTTATGAATTCTACTTTGGTCGGAGAGCTTCGCATACCTAAGAGCGTCACATCTATTGAAAACAGTGCGTTCTATGGTTGCTCCGGACTCACAGGCGATTTGACACTACCCAACTCCATAAAGACTATTGGAATGAGGGCTTTCAGCAATTGTACTGGGTTTAATGGCACCTTGACATTGCCCAATTCATTAACAACTATTGGAACCAATGCGTTCGATGGATGCTCCAAACTCACAGGAAACTTAACATTACCCAACTCCATAACGTCTATTGGGGCAGCAGCTTTCAGCAATTGTTCTGGGTTTAATGGCACTTTGACATTGCCCAACACTATAACATCTATTGAGAATGGTGTCTTCTTTAGATGTTCAAGACTTACTGGTAACCTGACATTGCCTAACTCGATAAAGTCTATTAAATACTTGGCGTTCTCGGGTTGCACGGGGTTTAATGGCACCTTGACATTGCCCAGTTCAATAACAACTATCGGGAATAGCGCGTTCTCGGGTTGCTCTGGATTCACAGGCACTTTGATATTGCCAAACTCATTAACCTCTATTGAAAAAAAAGCGTTCTATGGTTGCTCTAGATTCACAGGCAATTTGACATTGCCCAAATCATTAAAAACTGTTGAAGAATCGACTTTTGAAAAGTGTTCCGGGTTTAATGGCACCTTGACATTACCCAACTCCATAACAACTATCGGGACAAAAGCATTCAGCAAATGTGCCGGATTTACAGGCGATCTGACATTGCCCAACTCACTGACATCTATTGGTATTTGGGCTTTCATGGATTGTTCTGGATTTAATGGCACCTTGACATTACCCCAAGGAAAAACAATTTTGGAGCAAGGAATCTTTTATAGATGCTCTGGATTTACAGGTCCTTTGACATTACCCAACACGTTAGTAACTATTGAACACAATGCTTTTGAAGAATGTTCTGGATTTACAGGCACTCTGACATTGCCCAATTCATTAACAACTATCGGGGAAAGAGCTTTCATGAAATGCTCCAGATTTACTGGCATTCTGACGTTACCCAATTCATTAGAAACTATTGGAAAACAAGCTTTCAGCACTTGTACTGGACTTGAAGATCTTAAGTTGTCAAGCTCTATGAGTGTCATTCCCCAATGGGCTTTTGAGAAGTGTTCAGGCCTTTCTGGCGAAGTCGTCATTCCATCCACGATTAAGAGAATTGAGGATTGTGCTTTTCAAGAGTGCGAAAACCTAAATAAGAACTCAAAGACTCCATCTGAAGTGACATTGCCAGAATCGTTGGAAGCGATGGGAGAATATGCTTTTGGCGGCAACTACATTAAGACTTTAAAGTTCAAATCGTTGCCTGAAGGTGTATTTAATTATGTTCCTGGTGTTACGACCAGAACTGTAAGCCTGACCGATGCCTCATTTGTTAGCGACAAGCCACATTCCGCAATGAACATAGACACAATATCATACACCCGCACCCTGTCTGACAAGTGGGGAACACTCGTGTTGCCTTTTGCCATAGTGCCGACAGGTAAAGAGCCGTACCGCATATACACCATTGAGGCCATCAACGAAAGCGAGCTGGTGTTGAGTTCCATCAGAGGAAAGGTGGCAGCAGGAACGCCATGCGTAGTTCAGCGCATAGGCAAGCAGACAGAGTTGTGCTTTAAGGCAGATAGAGCATGGCTGAATGTGACGCCGAGAACCATAGACATTGCCGACATGACACTTAACGGTACGTTCTGGACTAAGGAACTGGACGAGGGCTTTATCATTGCCAAAGACCGCTTCTGGAGTGTTGCCGACCTAAAGAACTCATCGTCTACGGTGAAAGGTGTGAAGGTAGGGCCGTTCCGTGCATGGCTCAGCGGCACATCCGCAAGCGGCACAACACAACTTGCAATGCGCATTAAAGACACAACAACAGGCATCGATGCCAGCGCCATCGACGTTCTCAACGCCGCCGACGCCGAATACTACGACCTCAACGGCAAACGCATAGAGTCGCTCCAGCGTGGTGTCAACATCGTGCGCTTAAAGTCGGGACAGACAAAGAAGATAATCATCAGATAAAAACCAAGTTATTAAAAACAGTAAAGACAACTATGGAAAAGAAAGAATATAACAAACCCCATATCGCCATCATCTCCTTTGAAGCGGTAAGCATAATGGCAGGCTCAACACAATGCATCCCTAAGGGAGAAAAATACGACGAAAGCCTGCCGGAAGAAGACGAAGATGGATATATTTGGGGAGGATAGTCAGCCTCGTAGTCTTGTGGAATGAACGTGGCAAGACAGTAGTATATGGGGGTGTGGCATCTCATTTTATGAGTTTTGCCACACCCCCATATTGCGTTAATAAACATTTTTATATTTGGATTGTTCTTCCTTTTTTGCTATTTTTGCATACAATAAGTAATAGTTCAGAATTATCTTTATATATGAACACATACTTAATAAAACAAATTGATATTAAATATGCAAAACGCGAAAAACAAAAACTTTATTCCTGCTCTGCTATCGCTTGTGGTTGTAGTGCTGATACTCTCGGCTGCGGCAATAGTGCGCGACGGCAGGATATTCGGCATCGATCTGCGCCACGCACATACCACGCCTGATGCCGTGGCATTAGGCAACGACACCATGTCGGTGCATCCCGATGGCACAATAGTTGTGGATACACGCCTGCTTGCCAAGGACGTGCAGGGATATGGCGGACCAGTTCCTCTCCGCATACATATAAACAAGGGTGGGGTAGTGGACAGCATCGAGGCTGAGCCTAATGCCGAAACACCCGACTTCTTCAATCATGCTTCGACTCTCTTGGGACAATGGCAGGGCAAGACCGTTGATGAGGCTGCGGCAATGGATGTGGATGGTGTGACGGGAGCTACGTTCTCGTCGCGTGCCATCATAACCAATGTGCAGCGTGGACTCGCTTATGCCAAGCAACACGCAGCACTCGGCAATGCGTCAGATGCTGTCGGTTCTGCCGAAGCGTCAGGCGTTTCAGCCTCGTCTAAGGGTTGGACTCTTGGGGGCATTGCGGCATTGATAGTAGTGTTGATGGGTGCTGTTGTTCCGCTGTTTGTCAAGAACCGCCGTTGGCATTATGTGCAGCTGGCTCTCAACGTAGTTGTGCTCGGCTTGTGGACCGGCACGTTCGTATCGTACACTCTTCTTATGCGACTCTTCTCGGGAGGCATAAACCTCGCCATACTCGCCACGCTCGCAGCCCCATTGCTGATGGTAGTGGTGGCTATGCTTTATCCTTTGGCAGGTCGCCCAGGACACTACTGTGCCCACATGTGTCCGTTTGGTTCGGCTCAGGAACTTGCTGGCAAACTCACTCGACGCAAACCCCGAATCTCGCCACGCTTGAACAGAGCGCTCAACATGTTCCGCAACGTTCTGTGGGGAGTGCTTATGGTGCTCATGCTAACCGCTACGTGGACCGCATGGATGGACTACGAGCTGTTCACGGCATTTCTATACTCCTCGGCTTCGGTGTGGGTGATAGTGTTTGCCGTGCTGTTTCTCGTCCTTTCGGTATGGGTGCCGCGCCCCTATTGCAGGTTCGTTTGCCCGACGGGAAGCCTTTTGAGGAGTTAGGAGTTAGGAATTAGGAATTAGGAATTGGTCGGCTGAAGCCGATTTTGAATTATCAAATTTTGAGTTTCGAGTTATCAAATTTCGAGTTTTGAATTATTGATTTTAGATTATAGAGTTATGAATTTACAGAACACATCCGTTGTACTTAACGTCGTACTCGCCATTGTTGTAGTGGTACTTAGTGTGCGTTTGGCATCGGGCAAAGCCCCTGCCGATAAATCAGCCGATGCTGAACAGTCGTCTAATGCAGAGCAGGCGGTGCTCGACAACATCGCTACTCGCACCAGCATACGCAACTATGAGGCGCGTGAGGTAGAGAAAGAGAAGATTGAGAAGATGCTGCGTGCTGCCATGGCAGCCCCTACGGCAATGAACAAGCAGCCCTGGCACTTCGTAGTAGTTGACCAGCGCAGCGTGCTCGATGCCCTCTCTGAAGCCAATCCCAACGCCAAGATGCTCAAGAAAGCACCCCTTGCAATAGTCGTTTGTGGCGATACTGAGAAGATGATTGATGGTGGCGGTCGCAACTTCTGGATACAGGACGCATCCGCAGCCACTGAGAATATGTTGCTCGCTGCCCACGCAATGGGTCTTGGAGCAGTGTGGACGGGAGCCTATCCAGCCGAAGATCGCTGCAAAGCAATCAGTAAAGTACTGTCGTTGCCCGACAATCTCATCCCCCTCAATATGGTTGTAATAGGCTATCCGGCAGAACATCCGCAGCCCAAGGACAAGTTCAAGGAAGAGAACATTTCGTACAACACAGACAAAGAACAAACTATTGAGCAATAGATAAAATACAGTTTTAAACAAGGTTGTTTAAAACAACCTTGTTTAAAACGAATAAATTGTGTAAATTTGCATATCTAAACATCGATGCAAATTTTTATATGACAAACAAAATCGAATCTCCTTTTGTATTCGGAGTACGCGTTGAAGGCGAAGCTTTTACCGATCGCCGTACTGAGACCGAACGTTTGAAAGCCAATTTCACATACGGAGTGAACACCATACTTATCTCGCCGCGTCGTATGGGTAAAACTTCGCTTGTCGACAGGGTCTGTTCGCTCATCGACAACGACAATATCCGTATTGCACGTATTGATGCTTTTGGAACACGTTCGGAGTCAGATTTCATCAATGCTTTTGCCACAGCCGTAGTCCGAGCTACTTCTTCCAAATGGGAAGAGTGGATGGAGAATGCCAAGGTTTTTCTAAGTCGTTTCGTTCCGAAAGTTAGTTTCGGTATGGATCCGTACAACGATTTCTCCGTATCGCTTGAGTATAATGCCAGCAGCAATACTACAGATGAGGTGTTGCGCTTGCCCGAACTGATAGCCCGAGAGAAAGGTTATCGTATAGTTGTTTGTATAGATGAGTTCCAGCAAATAGGCGAATACTCTGATTCGCTTACGTTTCAGAAGAAGTTGCGTGGCGTGTGGCAGTTGCAATCGCACGTCAGTTATTGCTTGTATGGCAGCAAGAAGCACATGATGGAGCGTATGTTCCAGAACAGCAGTTATCCGTTTTATCGCTTTGGCGACTTGTTTTATCTTGGAAAGATTAGCGAGTCAGACTGGATTGAATTCATTTGCCAGCGTTTTAAGGTTACTGGCAAGCACATTTCTGAGCAGTTGGCGCAGTCAATATGCCGTGTCACTGACCGCTACTCTTCTTATGTGCAGCAGCTTGCATGGCTTGTGTGGCTTCATACGAATGATACCGCCACCGAGACCGACCTCCATAATGCCATCGACCGGCTTCTTGATGCTTGCGAACCGCTCTTCATACAACAGACTGAAGACCTCTCTGCCTATCAGATGAACTTCCTTCACGCCCTTGCCAATGGCGTTAGTACGGGTTTTACGCAATCAACGGTACTCAAGCAATATCAGCTTGGCACAGCAGCCAACATCACCCGACTCAAAAAGGCGCTTACCGAGAAAGATCTTGTCACAATCATTGCCCCAAAAACATTGGCAATGAGCGACCCGATCCTGCAAATGTGGCTGAAGAGAAGAGTATGGAGAGAATGACAAGCTGGTTATAGGTTACAGATAGAGGGGACATCCTCGTTCACGACAAATCAAAAGAGAATACTCTAATTGTTGTTGTGGACGAGGGTGTCCCCTCTTCTTTTTATTTGTGTTTGTGTGTTAACACTTAGTCTTATTTGTACTCGTGTATAGGCAGTTCGCCGTTGAGAGCGCCGAGGGCGTTGAATGCGAGCGACTCCATTTCGCCCTCGCCGGGCAGCACAACGACCGGTGCGAGGAACTCCACTTGCTTCCTTATCTCCTCAACGCAGTACTTGCTGTAGGCAATACCGCCGGTGAGGATGATGGCTTCGGCCTTGCCCCATAGCGCAACAGCCATGGCTCCGATTTGTTTGGATATGGTGTAGAGCATAGCTTCGAGCACTTCGTGATATGGCTCTTCTCCGGCTTCGGCGCGACGCGAAATCTCCTTCATGTCCTTCATGCCCAGCAGAGCCTGGCAACCGCCGTAGCCTGCGAGCATCTTCATGATTTGCTGCTGGGTGTACTTGCCCGAGAAGCAGAGCCTGACGAGCTGGTCGGCAGGCAGAGTGCCTGAGCGTTCGGGAGCTATTGGGCCTTCACCATTAAGTGCATTGTTCACGTCGATTACCTTGCCGAGGTGGTGTGCCGACACGCAGATGCCGCCTCCGAGGTGAGCCACGATAATGTCCATGTTCTCGTACACCTTTCCGCAGGTCTTGGCATAGCGACGTGCGGCAGCCTTAGCGTTAAGGGCGTGGAAGATAGATTCGCGCTTCATGAACGGCAATCCGGTGTAGCGGGCGCGTGTCATCATTTCGTCTACCACCACGGGGTCGGCCATGAATGCCGGACAACCGCACTCGTGAGCAATGTCGTCGGCTATAAGACAACCGAGATTGCACACGTGCTGATGTTTGGCATGATGCAGGTCGTGCTTCATAAGTTCGTTGACGGCATACACGCCGCCGTGCAATGGCTTGAGCAGTCCGCCGCGTCCTATCACGGCATCGAACTTCAATGGTATTCCAGCCTTGCGCAACAGCTCCAGCACGAAATCCTTACGGTATTCGTACTGGTCGTCGACGGTCATGAACTTGTCTATCTCTTCTTGCGGATGGAGTCCGTCGTCGGTCCAAACCGCTTTGTCGTCCTCGTATACTGCCACCTTGGTTGAGGTGCAGCCGGGGTTTATTACGAATATTCTTTTCATATGGAAGTGTTCCCCATACAGCCCCACCCCCTTGCCCCTCCCCCGCAGGGAGGGGAGTGAAGTGCTGAACTTGCTCAGAGTTTTATAGCATTCTCTTATATATTTATTGCAAAGGCGTAGGAAAGTAGGGATTTTTTTTATTGTTAATAATCATTTCACTCCCCTCCCTACGGGGGAGGGGCAGGGGGTAGGGCTTTTGTTATTTTGGGTTGATACTTCTCATGCAAGCCACGGCAAGCGAGTAGAACTTGGAGTCGGCAGAGTCGGCTCGTGACGTCACCACAACCGGAGCGGTAGTTCCGTCGAGCATGCCAGCCACGGTAGCGTTGGCAAAGAAAGTGATAGTCTTGTAGAAAGTGTTGCCGGCTTCGATGTCGGGGAAAATCAGGATGTCGGCATTTCCCACTACGGGAGAGCTTATTCCCTTGATGGCACCGCTCTCGGCGTCGCATGCGGTCTTAACGTCCATAGGTCCGTCAACGCACACTTCGCCATATCTTCCTTCCTCGGCATATTGCTTTATGGCTTGGTAGGCGAGTGTGATGGGGAACTTGTCGCTTGTCTTCTCGGTGCAATGCGTCAGCGCAACACGTGGGCATGAGCCTCCGGTGAGGCTTCGCCACGTTCGGGTGATGTACGTCATGACGGCGTCGAGCTGTTCGGTGGTGGGGAAGGGGATGACGGCTGCATCAGAGAAGAGCATGAGTCGGTTCATGCCCGGAATCTCTGCCACGGCGATATGCGTCAGCACGCTACCCTTTACGAGTATTCCCTGCTCCTTGTTGAGCACGGCTCGCAGCAGGTTGTCGGTATTTAGCGAGCCCTTCATGAGTACGTCGGCGCGTGCTTCGCGCACTTCGAGCACAGCTTTGCGTGCTGCGTCGTCGTCATCTGAGGCTTTGATGATCTTGATTTGTTGTGGATGGCGTGCTGCGAGTTGTTCGGCTATGGCTTGTTTGCCCTCGACAGCGGTAAGGACGAAGTCTGCAAAACCTTCGCAGACGCTTCGTTCAATCACCTCTTCGGTGTGTGCGTCAGCTGGTGATGCAACGGCTACAATGACGCGCTTGCCTAACGAGCGCAGTCTTTGAGGTAGGGTTTTTAAGTCAACAATAGGATTCATAAGATGTTTTTTAGTTTGATATTGGCAAAGTTATCTGATTTTAGTTGATTGGCAAAGAGTTTTATTCACATTTTTATTCCGCTCTTGCAAAATGTTCGTTAAAAGACCGAAATCGAACATTTTTTTGTATCTTTGTAATATAATTATGGCTGAAAACCAGCTGGATTTTGGCACTCTGAAAAATGTAGTCCTTTTGCACTCCAAAAGGACTCGTTTTGCAAGCTAAAAGGACTCCTTTTACACCCCAAAAGGACTCCTTTTGAAGTCCAAAAGGACCCCTTTTGCAAAGCCATAGTGTAAAGCGCTGATTTTCAAGCGGTAACAATGGTGAAAAATACGCATAACGACAGCGTAAAACATCAATAACGACAACGTAGCACATAGATATATGACAACATCCGAGTTTGTAAAACAGTTTCGCCAGGCCGACCCCCGCAAGCTTGCTCTTCAGGCGTCGCGCTATCCCGATGTAGACATGCCCTATGCCTTGAATCAGATTCAGGGCTGGCAGACGGCGCAGCGCAAGTTGCCCTCATGGGCTGCGTGCGACGGAGTGGTATATCCTCCGCACCTCAACATGGAGCAATGTTCGTCGGAGCCGACAGCCCGATACAAGCAGCAAGTGGCTCGTCTGTGGGCCGAACGCATCCCGAACGCATCCCGAACAAGCATGACCGACCTCACGGGAGGATTCGGAGTGGACTTCTCGTTCACCTCGCGCTGTTTCGACTGTGCCACATACGTAGAGCGCAACGCCTCGTTGTGCGACGTTGTGAGCGCCAATCTGCCCCGTTTGGGCATCCGGAACGCCACGGTGGAGTGTGCCGAGGCTGAGGCTGTGCTTGAGCAGATGGAGCCTCAGACCATGATATTCCTCGACCCGGCACGTCGCGACGAGCACGGAGCCAAGACGGTGCTGATAGCCGACTGCACCCCCAACGTGTGCCAGCTCCTGCCAAGGCTCATGCAGAAGTCGCAGTTTGTGATGCTCAAGCTTTCGCCCATGCTCGACTGGCACAAGGCTATTGCCGACCTCGACGGTAAGGTGCGCGAGGTGCATATAGTTTCGGTAGACGGCGAGTGCAAGGAGTTGCTGCTCGTATTGGCTCCCGACGGCAAGCCGGAAGTGCAGGTGTTCTGCGTAGACATTCAGTCACGCCCCGACTCTGAGGGTCAGTATCCGCGCAGCGAATTTGTATATAGCATAGGTGGCGAAGCCGAGCCGCAGCCAACCAATTCAACACTTAACATTGAACATTTAACATTAAACATTAATAATTCAACATCGGCGCAGCCGACCAATTCACAATTCACAACTCAAAAACTCAAAATTGCCGCAGGCAACAATTCAAAACTCAAAATTCAAAACTCAAAATTCCTCTACGAGCCCAACGCTTCCGTGATGAAGGCAGGCTGTTTCGACGAGATAGCCCGTGCCTATGGCGTCAGCGCAATAAGCCGCAACAGCCATCTGTTCCTCTCCGACCATGAGATAGACGGCTTCCCCGGCCGTTCGTTTGCCATTGATGCCGTCACCACGATGAACAAGCGACAGCTCCGCCAGACCCTCTCCGGTATGAAGCAAGCCAACATCGCCGTGCGTAACTTCCCCCTATCCGTGGCCGAACTGCGCAAGCGTCTGAAGCTGAACGACGGTGGCGACACCTACATCTTCGCCACAACCACCTCCGACGACGACCATATACTTATGCTGACGCATAAGACAAAAAAATGAAAAAGCTACGTGTTTTCTCAAAAAAACATTACTTTTGCAAACAAAACAACTACGATGAAACGTACAGGAATATTCGTAGGGTCGTTCGACCCGTTCACTATAGGCCATGACTCAGTCGTGCGCCGCGCCCTCGCCTTGTTCGACCATCTTGTGATAGGCGTAGGCGTGAACCCGAACAAGCGCTATATGCTCAGCGCCGACGAGCGTGTTGACGCCATACGCTCGCTCTATCGCGACGAGCCACGTATCAGCGTGGAGCAATACAGCGACCTGACGGTCGACTTCGCCAAGCGCCTCGGAGCGCAGTTCGTAGTGAAAGGCGTGCGCTCGGTGCGCGACTTTGAGTTCGAACGCGAGCAGGCCGACATCAACCGAAGGCTCACCGGTATAGAGACAATCGTTCTGTTTGCCGAACCGGGATTGGACAGCATATCGTCGACCGTAGTGCGCGAACTGACGCATTTCGGCCATGACTGCCGCTCATTCCTGCCAGCTGGGCAGGAATGAGAATGTGGAATGTTGAATGTGGAGTGTTGAATTAGTCGGCTACGCCGATTTAGAATTATCCAATGTAGAATTGTTGGAACAAAAAGGACGACACTCAACATTCAACACTCAGCATTCAACACTCAATTCAACATTCAACATTCAACACTCAACATTCAAGCAATGATAACATACAACGTAGACGGCGTAAAGATGCCGAAGATAAAGAAGCGTGAGACTACGGCGTGGATACGTGCCGTGGCAGCAACATACGGCTACAAGGTAGGCGAAGTGGGCTACATGTTTGTAGACGACGAGAAGATACTCGAAGTGAACAACGAGTACCTCGGACACGACTATTACACCGATGTCATAACATTCGACTATGACGAACCGGGCATAGTGAGCGGCGACATAGTAATCTCGCTCGACACCGTTAGGACCAATGCCGAGCAGTTCGGCAAGCAGTACGACGACGAGTTGCGCCGCGTCATCATTCACGGCATCCTACACCTGTGCGGCATCAATGACAAAGGTCCGGGCGAACGCGAGATAATGGAGGCGGCAGAAAACCGCGCCCTCGCCATGCACCCGTAAAGATAAAAGGACAATCCTCAATAAAATACAATTGAAAAATGCGTAAAGTAATAGGTATAGGCGAGACGATGCTCGACATCATCTTCAAGGACGGCAAACCCATTGAGGCCGTGCCGGGAGGCTCAACGTTCAACGGAATAATCTCGTTGGGACGTGCCGGAGTCAACGCCACATTCATATCCGAAACCGGAAGCGATAGGGTGGGCGAGTACGTGCGCCAGTTTCTCAAGCAGAACAACGTCGACACGGCAAGCGTCAATGTCTATCCCGACTCCAAGTCGCCCGTTTCGCTCGCCTTTCTCGACGACTCTAACAACGCCGACTACATCTTCTACCGCGAACAACGGCACGATCACATGGACTTTACTTATCCCGACATCAACCGCGACGACGTAGTTGTGTTCGGATCGTACTATGCCGTCAACCCGACTCTGCGTCCGCAGGTGTCAGGACTGCTCGAACTGGCCCGCCAGCGTGGCGCCATCATCTACTACGACGTCAACTTCCGCCCCGCACACCAGAACGACGTGATGAAGATTACGCCCAATCTGATAGACAACCTCGAATATGCAGATATCGTCAGAGGCTCGCGCGAGGACTTCACCATATTATATAAGAAGGACACAGCCGAACGTGTATATCGTGCCGAAACGTCGTTCTACTGTCCGCGACTGGTCTATACCGACGGTCCACGACCCGTAACCGTGATGGCAGACGGAGGCTTCCACAAGCAATACCCGATGCCACAGACCCAGACCGTGAGCACCATCGGAGCCGGCGACAACTTCAACGCCGGATTCATCTACGGACTAATCAAGTACGGAGTGACACGCGACGACCTCGAGCGAGGACTCGACGAGGCTACGTGGGACAAACTCATAGCCTGCGCCTCGGCCTTCTCGGCCGACTGCTGCAAGGACATATACAACTACATCTCGGTAGAATTCGGCAAGAGTCTGCAACAGTAGGCTGCCCGACAGTTGCCGTACTACATCGTTTTAACAATCAAACTTAACATACAATTATGAATACAGAGATTACATCATCAATACATTATGTCGGCGTGAACGACCGTCATAAGGACATCTTCGAGGGACTTTGGCCGCTGCCCTACGGCGTTTCGTACAACTCGTACATCATCGACGACGAGAAGGTGGCACTCATCGATACCGTTGAGGTAGACTTCTTCCCGCAGTTTCTCGCCAACATACGCTCGGTAATCGGCGACCGCCCCATCGACTACATCATCGTCAACCACGTCGAACCCGACCATAGCGGCTCCCTGCCACTCATCAAGAAGTACTATCCCGAGGCACGCATCGTAGGCAACAAGAAGACTTTCGACATGGTGCGCGGATACTATAACGTCGGTACGGGAGACGATATCGTTGAGGTTTCTAACGGAGACACACTCCAGCTCGGCAAGCACACGCTCTCGTTCACCATGATTCCGATGGTACACTGGCCCGAAACGATGGCTACACTCGACCAGACAGCCAACGTACTGTTCTCGGGCGACGCCTTCGGATGCTTCGGTGCGCTCTGCGGAGCGTTCGTCGACAGCGACATGAATTGCGACATCTACTGGGACGAGATGCGCCGCTACTACTCCAACATTGTGGGCAAGTATGGCGTTCCGGTTCAGCAGGCACTCAAGAAGCTCGCCGGCGTGAAGATAGACTACATCTGTTCTACACACGGACCCGTTTGGCACGAGCACATAGCACGTGTAATTGAGGCTTACGACCGTATGAGCCGATACGCCACGGATCGTGGAGTTGTAATCTGCTACGGTTCGATGTACGGCAACACCGAGCGTGCAGCCGAGGTCATTGCACGTGCAGCTGCCCAGGCAGGAGTGCACAATATCGTCATGCACGACGTGTCGCGCTCTGACCATTCTTACATCCTGAGCGACATCTTCAAGTACGACACCATCGTGCTCGGCGCTCCTACATACAACAACGGTATCTATCCGCAGATGCAGGCGCTCATCGACGAGATAGCCGAACGAGGCATCAAGAACCATCGTCTGGCTGTATTCGGCTCGTTCACATGGGCAGGTCAGACCGTAAAGAAGATTCTCGAAGCCAACGAGACACGCATGAAGTTTGAGCTTGTAGGCACTCCAGTAGAGATAAAGCAGAGCCTCAACGCAGAGACCGAAGCAGCTTGCGAGGCTTTGGGACGCGCGTTGGCGTAATGAAATAAATAGCCTGAAAACCCAACTCCTGCAAAGCCCCACCCCCGACCCCTCCCCAGTAGGGAGGGGAGCGGTATGCTTTGTTGCCAAGAATCGTTTTATTATGAAAAGAATAGCAATGATTGGAATCGTCCTTTTAATGATAAGTGTGCCCTTCCAGTGGCTCTATCTTGGCAATTATGTTGTCAGCGCAGCAAGCACGCTCATCGCGATATACGGCATTCTCAGATACAACAACAAGTTTGCGTGAATATCGGAACATCGGACTATAAAAACTTTATTTAAACGACAATAACGACAATGGTCAACAATTAGCTACAGGCTGATTGTTGACCATTGTCGTTATTGTTTGCTCATGCTACGGCGAGGACACCATAGCCTCCTATTGTTAGCAATCAATGCATACTACTCCCCTCCCTGCGGGGGAGGGGCCGGGGGTAGGGCTTTCTGCGTGTGGGGCTTCTTTTACCTTATCACCAGCCTCGTCATTCCCTCTTCAGCGAACGTTTCTTGCGCCACTTGCTGCAAATCGGCAGCTGTCAGGGCGTCAATACGATTGCATAGAGCTGTCACATCCTTCTTCCATCCGTAGTGCAGATAGGTCTTGGCGAAGTCGAGAGCGAACGATTCGCGGGCGTCGCAGGCAATGCCTATCTGTCCGCGTATCTGCTTCTTGGCGGCGTTCAGAGCCGACTCGCTCAACGGATGCTGCATCACGCGGTCGAGTTCGCGGCGTATCAGTCGCAGACACTTGTTCGTGTTGCGCGGATCGCAACCGAAATATACCGCCCACAGGCCCGTGTCCGAGTAGCTCTGCATCATGCTTTCGACGGTATATACAAGAGCGTTGCGCTCTCTAAGCGATATGTTGAGGCGTGCGTTCATGCCCGGACCGCCCAGAATATTGTTAAGCAGATAGAGCGCAATGCGGCGTGAGTCGTGAACGTCGTAGGCACGTGTGCCCAGCATAACGTGCGCCAGATGGGTGTCCATGTGGTGCTCTATGCTTTGTGGAGTATAAGGCGGCATAGCCGAAGGCGTAGTGTCGCGCAGGGCGAGCGGTTGGGTCTGAATGGCAGAAGCGGCAGCATTGCCGTCGGAGCAACCCATGTCGTGCGCCTTCTCAAGCAATCTTACCAGCTTGTCGAAGCTTATGTCGCCGTAGGCAAAGAACACGGCATTGTCCGGACGGTACAACCGGCGTGTGAATTGCAGGGCGTCTTCAGTGGTGTAAGTGCGCAGAACGTCTGCCGAACCCAGAATGTTGTGGCCCAGCGGATGTCCCTTGTATATTGCGTTTTCAAACAGGTCGTATATCAGTTCGGCAGGCGAGTCGTTGTAGCTCTCAATCTCGTCGACTATCACCTCCACCTCCTTGTCAATCTCCGCTTGCGGATATGTGCTGTGAAAGACGATGTCTGTGAGCAGATCGACGGCACGGTCGATGTTGTCGCGCAGTACGGCTGCATGATAAACCGTCTCCTCCTTGTTGGTGAAAGCGTTCAAGTCGCCGCCAACACTTTCCAGATAGCCCAGAATCTTCATCGAACTGCGCCGCTCAGTACCCTTAAATGTGATGTGTTCGCAGAAGTGTGCCATTCCCTCGCGGCCCGGTTGCTCGTCGCGTGTGCCTGCTGCCACGGCATAACCGCAGTAAACAACGGGCGAAGCGCTATGCAGTTGTATTATGCGCAGGCCGTTGCTGAGTGTGTGTGTATTGTAGTTCATATCCAAATGCTTAATATATGCAAAGTTACACTTTTTGTCGCTTATTTTATGTAACTTTGAAGGCGAAACCCGAACAAAGGAAACTTTTTAACAACAAACTTAATATGAAACATCTGTTATTGACACTGGCTGTGGCGGGAATGGCTCCTTGCATGATATACGCAGCCGAGACGACGGACAAGGTCGTTCAGCCTACGTTCAAGGAGTGGCACGACATGTCGGTCAACAACGTTAACCGATTTCCTACGCACGCCTCGTTCTTTGCCTACGAGAACCGCAGCGCAGCTCTGAAAGGCGACCGCAACAGCTCTGCCAATTATCTCTCTATTGAGGGCGACTGGCGCTTCAACTGGGTGGCTAATGCCGACCAGCGTCCCGTCGACTTCTTCAAGGAAGGCTACAACGATTCGTCGTGGAAGACGATGAAGGTGCCCGGAATATGGGAAGTCAACGGTTATGGCGACCCCGAGTACGTTAACATCGGATTCGCATGGCGCGGACACTTTAAGGACAATCCCCCTCAGGTGCCTACCAAAGACAACCACGTAGGCTCATATCGCCGCACTATCAATATTCCCGAGTCGTGGGACGGCCGTCAGGTGATTGCTCATTTCGGTTCGGTAACGTCAAATATGTATCTGTGGGTGAACGGTCACTTCGTAGGATACGGCGAAGACTCAAAGTCGGCAATGGAGTTTGACATCACTCCTTACCTCAAGAAGGGCGACAACCTCATTGCTTTCCAGACCTTCCGTTGGTGCGACGGCTCGTATAGTGAGGACCAGGACTTCTGGCGTTTGTCGGGTGTGGCACGCGATTGTTATCTGTACTCACGCTCGCAGCAGGCTCATATTGACAACATACGGGTCACTCCCGACCTCGACGCGCAATATCGCAACGGCTCATTGGCTGTAAACGTAAAGGCAAAGGGCAACGCCAAGTTTGTCATCGACCTCATTGCTCCCGATGGCGACGTAGTAAGCCGCAAGGTGCTCAACACCTCGAAGGTGAAGGTAAAGCAGGGTAAGAGCATGCCCGAAATCAACGCTACCGTTAAGTTCGACGTGGAGAACCCGCTGAAGTGGACCGCCGAGACTCCAAACCTATACAAGGTGGCTGTCACTATACAGCAGAACGACAAGGAAGTGGAAGCCGTTGCTGTGCGCACGGGATTCCGCAAGGTGGAAATCAAGAACTCGCAGCTGCTCGTCAACGGTCAACCGGTGCTCATCAAGGGCGCAAACCGCCACGAGATGGACCCCGATGGCGGCTACGTGGTTTCGCGTGAGCGCATGATTCAGGACATCCGCCTTATGAAAGAGTTCAATATCAACGCCGTTCGTACCTGCCACTATCCGTCAGACCCCTACTGGTATGAGCTGTGCGACGAATATGGCATTTACGTTTGTGCCGAAGCCAACCAGGAAAGCCACGGATTCTACTACGAAAAGAACGCCAAGTCGACCGAACCGCAGTTTGCTCTGCCTATAATGGAGCGCAACGAGCACAACGTTATCAATCAGTACAACCACCCGTCGGTTATATATTGGTCGATGGGCAACGAGACTGCCGACTCCAAGAACTTCGCCGACGTGAAGAAGTGGATTCACGAATACGACCCGACACGCCCCGTCCACTTTGAGCGCGCACTCAATGGCGACAACACCGACATCTTTGCCGAGATGTATATGACGCCCGAATACGTGGAGAACTACGTGACCCACAACCCCAAGAAGCCTTACATCCTCTGTGAGTATGCTCACGCCATGGGCAATTCGGGCGGTGTGATGAAGGAGTACTGGGACCTTGCACGCAAGAATCCTCATTTCCAGGGCGGATTCATCTGGGACTTCGTCGACCAGGGATTGCGTGGCAAGGACAAGCAGGGCAACATGATTTACACCTACGGTGGCGACTATAACTCGTACGACCCGTCGGACAACAACTTCAACTGCAACGGCCTTATCAACCCCGACCGTATTCCTAACCCTGAGATATGGGACATGAAGTACTACTATCAGAACTATTGGGCTGAGCCTATCGACCTGAATGCAGGCACAATCTCGGTATACAACGAGAACTTCTTCGCCAAGCCCGAGAATGTTTCGCTCTCGTGGGCTATCGTAGCCGACGGCATAGAGTATCAGAACGGAACAATAGCCGACATCTCGATGCTTCCTCCTCACAAGAAGATGGAGCTGGTGCTGCCCTACAAACTCAACGACTACAAGAACCAGAAGGACGTGATGCTCAACATCGAGTTCCGTCTGAAGAAGGACGAGGGACTGCTCAAGGCGGGCCACATAGTAGCCCAGCGCCAGATGCCGATACGCGAATTCACGGGCAACGACCTCTCTGTCAACCCCGCTTCGCTTAAGGCTGTGAAGCTTGTCGACAAGAAGAAGGAGCCGCAGATTGCTCTGCACGCCGAGAACTTCACTCTGCAGTTCGACCGCAAGACCGGTTTCATCTCCAAATACGAGGTTGGCGGCAAGTCATTGCTTGGTGAAGGCGGCTCATTGAAGCCCAACTTCTGGCGCGCTCCGACCGATAACGATATGGGAGCAAACCTCGGCAAGAAGCTCGCAGCATGGCGTTCGCCAAAGATGAAGCTCGCATCGCTCACCGCCGACAAGAAGACTAAGACCGTGACAGCCGTTTACGACATGCCGACTGTTAAGTCGCAGCTTACCCTGACCTATCAGGTTGAGGACAACGGTACGCTCAACGTGACGCAGGCATTGAAGACCACGCCTGGTGCAAAGGTTGAACGCATGCTCCGTTTCGGTATGACGATGAACCTGCCTTACCAGATGGACCAGAGCACATGGAACGGTCGCGGACCGGTTGAGAGTTATGTAGACCGCAAGATTTCGCAGAATGTAGGCTTATACAAGTCGACTGCCGACAAGATGTTCTTCGCTTATGTCCGTCCGCAGGAAAACGGCAACATGACCGACATCCGTTGGTGGCAGCAGACCGACAACAACGGCGCTGGATTCCGAGTTGAGTCAGACGGCCTCTTCGCTGCATCGGCATTGCACTACAACCAGGCTGACCTCGACGATGGTGAAGCAAAGCGCCAGAGCCATTCACAGTCAGTACCCAAGTCGAAGTACACCAACCTCAACATCGACCTCACTCAGGAAGGTGTAGGCGGTATTGACAGCTGGGGCGCAGAGGCTCTGCCAGCCTATCGCATGGCTTATAAGGACTATACATTGCGCTTCCGCATCGTGCCGAAGACATTGGTTAAGTAGAAGTTTATAGGTAAGCGTATCCGCGATGCTAGTATATACACGTTAAAAAAAATATCGCTCAAGCTTTTATTCTTGAGCGATATTTTTTTGTTTCCATTTGTCCGGTAGCAATTCCCGGTACTTACTTAATGGTGTTCTTGGTGGCAGCACTGCTGCTTTGTTGATGACATCGGATATATATTCAAAGAAGTTAATACCTTGCAGTCTGCATGAGCATGCCAGCGAATAGAACATGGCTGCCCGTTTGGCACCAGTATGCGACCCGAAGAAAAGTGAGTTTCTTCGGGAATTAGATTTTTTATTCACGCAGCAAAGGTAAAGATATAAAAAAATATGGACAAGGCTGCATCGCGGATACGCTTACATGCAAATTAAGCCTATTAAAACATGCTTAATTTGCAAACCTTATTTTTATTACTGATACTCAATAAGTTACAAGTATATATTAATCTACATAATAGGCAAATTATAGCTTCATCTTTCTTAATATGCACGTTTTTATCTTCATTTTACCCTTAAACTGCAAATTAAACCTAAAAACCAAGCTTATTTTTACCAAAACATACATATTAAGAGAATTATCTGTATATTTGCGATCTAAAATAGTTAGAATTATGGAATATACGGCACTTTTAGAGAAACAGATATTAGGTAGGTTGAAGATAGACAATCCTTGGTGGACGGAAGGTAGGATACCTTCTTACTATCAGGACATGAGTCCTCGTCTCTATCTCGACATCTTCTATCCCCTGGTAAAGGATGTCAGCATTCAGCGTGCCCTCATCTTGATGGGACCTCGCCGAGTGGGTAAGACGGTAATGCTCTATCATTCCATCCAACAGTTGATAGACGATGGCGTGTCGCCTCAGAATATCATCTATGTTTCGGTAGAAACTCCTATCTATAACAATATCCTCTTGGAGCAGTTGTTTTCTTTGGCAAAACAGATATTGAGTAAGGAAGACAGCCAAGAAGAGTTTTATGTTTTCTTCGACGAGATACAGTATCTCAAAGACTGGGAAATCAATCTAAAATCTCTGGTAGATACTTATCACAACGTGAAGTTTGTAGTTTCCGGTTCTGCTGCTGCAGCATTAAAAAAGAGTAGCAACGAAAGTGGGGCGGGCAGGTTTACCGATTTCAATCTGCCGCCGTTGCTTTTCTTCGAGTATATCCATCTTAAGAAATATGAGAATCTGATGCGCCAATCTAAGGTGGAATGGCAAGGAATAGAGAGCGATATCTATAGCACGATAGATATTGATAAGCTGAACTGTCTCTTCCTCGACTATATCAATTATGGTGGTTATCCAGAGGTGGCTTTTTCTTCCCGAATACAGGAAGACCCTGGGCAGTTTGTTCGCCACGATATTGTAGATAAGGTATTGTTGAGAGATTTGCCGAGTCTTTATGGCATTTCTGATGTACAAGAGCTTAACTCGTTGTTTACTATGATTGCTTATCATAGTGGCATGGAGTTCTCGTATGAGAGTATGTCGAAAGAATCGGGAGTAAAGAAGGAAACCATTCGCAAGTACATCCAATATCTTGAGGCTGCTTTTCTGATAAAGATTGTGACAAGAACTGACGATACGGCAAAGCGATTCCAACGTCAAACTACTTTTAAGATTTATCTAACGAATCCTTCGCTTAGGTGTGCACTATTTGAGCCTATCAAGATGATAGATGGCAATATCGGAGATATGATTGAAACTGCTATCTATTCGCAATGGATTCCAAGAAAGGGGCACATTGCTTATGCCAACTGGAAGATGGGGCGTTCGCAGGGCGAGGTAGACTTGGTTGGCATCAACGATGCTTTACAAAAGCCTTATTGGGCGGTAGAAATCAAATGGTCGGATAGGTTCTTCGACAAACCTTCTGAACTTTCGTCCTTACAGTTTTTTATGGAGAAGAATCATCTGCCCCAGGCTTTGGTAACTTCCATCAGTAAGGGAGGAACAAAGAATATGAATTTTGGAACTCTTCATTTCATCCCGTCTGCCTGCTATGCATATACGGTAGGAGAAAACACGTTGAGGCAAGCCAAAAAGAGCTTTGGATTATAATGCTATTTTCAAATTGCATGAACTTGGCAAAGATATGAAATACGAACAAAAAGAATAGTTTTTACCATGATATTTAATGTCTAATTAAAAAACAATAGTTATGAAACAAATTATTAAAAGAGGTAGTTTTTTTACCTTGATGTTTCTGTTGCTTGGTTGTTTGTCGCTTTATGCTGCAGATAACGACTTGATTACAAAGCAAATCACCATTGAGTTGGAAAGGGCTGGTACTTTGCCTGATAGAATTGGAAGTAGTAGAAAGTATAAGATTACCAATTTGAAGATTATTGGTGAGATAAATGGTACGGATTTGAGGATGATTCGTGAGATGGCTGGAAGAGATTATATAGGTAATTCTACTGACGGAAAGCTTTCTGTATTAGATTTGTCTGAGGCAAAGATTGTAGAAGGTGGGGATTGCTATTGAGGGTGTGTCAAAATAGGAGTTAGAGGAAGTTAAGAAGAAGTTAATCCATCTACGATGGATGGAAGTTAACAGACAAATGCTTTATTTTCAGCAATTTATACATATGTCCGCTAACTTCTTTTAACTTCGGGCGAAGCCCAAACTTCTTTTAACTTCAATTTTGACACACCCTCGATTATTATACTTCTAATGATGTAATAGGCTGGTACGCATTCATGGACTGTTACAGATTAACGAGTTTAACCCTTCCTGCTGGTATTACCGAGATAAGCGAAGGCGCATTCAAGGGCTGTAGCGGATTAACTTCTATTTATGTATATGCAGAGATAGTACCAAAAATAGGTAGAGATGAATTCACAGGAGTTGATGCCAAGAAATGCACACTTTATGTACCAATGGGAACTTATTCTGATTACTGGCTCTCTGACTTTGGCAACTACTTTGAGAACATAGTAGAATTCGATGCAACAGGCATCGACAAGACTACAATCTCTACTGATGTTGAGGAGGTAGTTCGCTATTCAGTAAATGGTCAGCGATTGTCTGCTCCAACCAAGGGATTGAATATCGTGAAGTATAGCGATGGTAGCGTGAAGAAAGTTGCTGTTCGATAATGGGTGGCAAGCATCCTTGTGAGACAACGTATCCGCGATGCTAGTATATACACGTCAAAAAAATATCGCTCAAGTTTTTATCCTTGAGCGATATTTTTTTGTTTCCATTTGTCCGGCAGCAATTCCCGGTACTTACTTAGCGGTGTTCTTGGTGGCAGTGCTGCAGCTTTGTTGATGACATCAGATATATATTCAAAGAAGTTAATACCTTGCAGTCTGCAGGAGCATGCCAGCGAATAGAACATGGCTGCCCGTTTGGCACCAGTATGCGACCCGAAGAAAAGTGAGTTTCTTCGGGAATTAGATTTTTTATTCACGCAGCAAAGGTAAAGAGATAAAAAAATATGGACAAGGCTGCATCGCGGATACGCTTACCTTCCTTTCATCCCTTCAATATTTATAAAAACCTAAAATTTCGCCACATATTAATGTTAACCAACCTTTTTGCTTAACTTTGCAACAATTATTGCCTTATAGGCATCAAACAGGATATAACAACGATATAGTAACAATATAAACATCACAAACAATGAACATAGCACTAATAGGATACGGCAAGATGGGCCGTATGATTGAGCAGATATGCAAGGAGCGTGGACATAACATTGTAAGCATCATCGATTTAGACAACCAGCAGGACTTCGACTCACCCGAGTTCGCTTCGGCGGACGTGGCAATCGAGTTCACAGCGCCCTCAGCAGCTTACGGCAACTATCTGCGTGCGTGGAAGGCAGGTGTCAAGGTAGTAAGCGGTTCTACCGGATGGATGAACGATCACGAGGCAGACGTGCGCCGTATGTGCACCGAGGAGGGCAAGACACTGTTCTGGGCAAGCAACTTCTCAATCGGAGTAGCAATATTCTCTGCCGTCAACCGCTATCTGGCAAAGATAATGAACCAGTTCGCCCAGTATGACGTGCGCATGGAGGAGACCCACCATATCCACAAGCTCGACGCACCGAGCGGCACAGCCATCACTCTGGCTGAGGAGATAGTAGCCGACCTCGACCGCAAGACTGCATGGGTGAAGGGCGAGCAGCACCTCGCCGACGGCACCGTAGAGGGCACCAACGAGTGCGCCCCAAGCGAGCTGGCGATTGAAAGCATACGCCGCGACGAAGTGCCCGGCATACACAGCGTAATCTACGACAGCGACGCCGATTGCATCACCATCACCCACGATGCCCACTCGCGCAAGGGATTCGCCCTCGGAGCAGTGCTCGCAGCCGAGTATACCAAAGACCACGAGGGTCTGCTCACTACAAAGGATCTGTTCAAGTTCTAACCCTCTACATGCTCTAACAAAATACAGCAATGACCAACAAAGAAAAGAAAGCCCTCAATCCGCGTGTGCAATGGGCCAAGTTCACAGTAGTGACGATACTTTATCTGCTCTTCCTCTATTGGGTGAAGAGCTGGTGGGGACTGCTCGTCCTGCCATTCATATTCGACGTGTACATCACAAAGAAGATACGCTGGCAGTGGTGGCGCGAGTCGGACAACGACGCCACCCGATTCATCATGTCGTGGGTAGACGCCCTCGTGTTCGCCCTCGTAGCCGTATACTTCATCAATCTGTTCTTCTTCCAGAACTACGTCATTCCCTCGTCGTCGCTCGAGAAGTCGCTCCTCACGGGCGACTATCTGTTCGTGTCGAAGGTAAGCTACGGTCCGCGCAAGCCGCAGACTCCCCTCACCATGCCTCTGACACAGCACACGCTGCCCGTATTCGAATGCCAGTCGTACATCAGCTGGCCACAGTGGGGATATGAGCGTGCCAAGGGACTGGGCACAGTTCAGCAGAACGACATCGTAGTATTCAACTATCCCGCAGGCGATTCGCTCTGCACAGCCGACCAGTATCAGGCACAGGACTTCTATCGTCTTGCCTACGGACTGGGCGAGGGTGCCTATGCCGAGCAGCACGGAGGCTATCTGCCCAACCTCTCGCAGATGCCACGCCAGCAGCAGCGCGACTTCTTCGCACAGCTGTATGCCGACGGCCGTCGCATCATCGACGCCAATCCGTCTACCTACGGCACCGTGACGAGCCGACCCGTCGACCGCCGCGAGAACTACGTGAAGCGCTGTGTGGGTCTGCCCGGACAGACTTTGCAGATAAAGAACCACATCATCTACACCGACGGCAAGGCTAACAAGGAGCCCGACAACGTGCAGTACTCTTACTACGTGAAGCTGAAGGCGCAGATGCCGCTCGAACTTATCGACCAGCTCGGCATCTCTATGGAGGACATAGCCAGCCTTAACTCTGCCGGCTATCTGCCTCTGACCAACGCCTCTGTAAAGGCTCTGAAGGCCCGCAAGGACGTTGTGGAGAGCGTCACGTTTGTCAATGACCCCACACAGTGGGACATCTATCCGCTCAACGGCAACACCGGTTGGACACGCGACAACTACGGTCCGGTCTGGATTCCGAAGCGTGGAGCCACACTTAAGCTCACAATGGACAACATAGCCATATACGAGCGCCCGATACGTGTGTATGAAGGCAACGACCTCGTGGTAAAGAACGGCAAGATATACATCAACGGCAAGGAAGCTAAGTCGTACACATTCCGTATGGACTACTACTGGATGATGGGCGACAACCGCCACAACTCGCTCGACTCACGCTACTGGGGCTTCGTGCCCGAAGACCATATCGTGGGCAAGCCGATATTCATCTGGTGGAGCCACGACCCCGATCACGGCGGATTCTCGGGAATACGATGGAGCAGATTGTTCAGATTGGTGGATAATATTAAGTAATATTGAATGAATAACTCTCAAGTATCAAATAACTCCCAATCATTAAATAGCTCTCAAGCAGCACAGCATATCACTCCCCTCCCTACGGGGGAGGGGCCGGGGGTGGGGCTTCTATCTCTTTTATCCTCCTCCTACTTCCCTCCCATCCAATGGATGCAGAAGCTCCATCGTTATGGGCGAGTGATTGTAGAGCAGCACGACAACTTCTGCAAGCAGACCTATCGCAACCGTTGCCTCATTGCAACAGCCAACGGAGTGCAGGCGCTCACCGTGCCTATCGAACGCTACGAGGGAGCAAAATGCCCCATGTGCGACATCCGTATAAGCGACCATGGCGAGTGGCGCCACCAGCATTGGAACGCAATAGTGTCGGCTTACGGCGAGAGTCCGTTCTTTGTGTATTACGAAGACGACATACGTCCGTTCTTCGAGCGCAAGTGGGAGTATCTCGTCGACTTCAATATGGCGATAACCCATAAGCTTTGCGAGCTCCTCGACGTTCAGCCCAACGTGCAGTTGTCTGACGAATACATCGACGCTGAGGCTTTGCAAGCCCGGCTAAGCAGCGAGGGTGGGGCAGAAGTGCGCGTCGACGACTTCCGCGACGCTATCCGTCCGAAGCGTCCTTTGCCCGATGCCGACTTCACTCCGCGCCAGTACTATCAGGTGCACACGCTGCGTCAGGGGTTCCAGCCCAACATGTCGGCGCTCGACCTGCTCATGAACGAAGGACCCGAAGGAATTTTCTATCTGTAGAACAAGCTAACAGATAAGCAGAAAAACTCCAACTGATAAGCTGAATAAACTAACATAATAATATGTATAGTCCGTACATACCACTCCCCTCCCTGCTGGGGAGGGGCTGGGGGTAGGGCTTTATTTGGAATATATGGAATACGTTTTTGAAACCGAAATGGAAGTGCGCGACTATGAGTGCGACATCCAGGGCATTGTCAACAATGCCAACTATCTGCATTATACCGAACACACACGCCATCTGTATCTGCAGTCGCTCGGCGTGAGCTTTGCCAAGTTGCACGAGAAAGGCATCGACCCCGTAGTGGCTCGAATGAACCTTCAGTATAAGACCCCGCTGCGCAGCGACGACGTCTTCGTCTCTAAGCTTGGCATACGCAAGGAAGGTTTGCGCTACATCTTCAATCAGGACATCTTCCGCAAGGCCGACAACCGCCTCTGCCTGCGCGCTACAGTCGAACTGGTATGCCTCATCAACGGTCGACTGGGCAACAGCGAAGACTACGACCGAGCCTTCGGATTTATATAAAGAGTATGTGTCAAAATGGAAGTGTAGGAAATTCAAGAAGATTTAACTCCCATTTTGATACAACCCTCTTGCCCGTTTACTTCTTTGTCAGTCAAAGAAGTAAAACTCGTTTCGTAGCTTTGCGAAACGTAAATAATTATAAATATTCCGCTGATATTCTTTCGTTTAGCCTTTTTTCTGTACTTTTGCATTCTTAACACTAAGTGTATTGAATTAACAAGTTGCGCCCTCCTGAAGGTCAATACGGGCGCGCTTTTTCAGAGTTATATAACAAAACAGAATAGAATAGATGTCAGCAGTAGAAATTCGTAAGGTTGAGTCGCGCCGCGACCTCCAAACTTTCATTGATTTTCATTATGACCTTTATGAGGGCAACGAATACGATGTGCCCAATCTCTACACCGATGAGGTGAACACCCTGCGCAAGGACAAGAATGCAGCATTCGAGTTTTGCGATGCCGAATATTATATGGCTTACAAGGATGGACGCCTCGTGGGACGTGTGGCAGCCATCATCAACAACCGCGCCAACGAACGTTGGAACCGCAAGTCGGTTCGTTTCGGATGGATAGACTTCGTCGACGACCGTGAAGTTTCGGCAGCTTTATTGAAAGCCGTTGAAGATTACGGACGCTCACACGGCATGACTGAAGTGGTAGGACCGCTCGGTTTCACCGATATGGACCCCGAAGGCATGCTCACCGAAGGTTTCGACCAGCTCGGAACAATGGCTACCATTTACAACTATCCATACTATCCCGAGCACATTGAGGCACAGGAGGGATGGATTGTAGACAATAAATATGTAGAGTACAAGATTCTTGTGCCCGAAACAATGCCCGACCGCCACGCCAAGCTGGCAAAGATGATACAGCGCCGATACAACCTCCGCGTGAAGAAGGTGACTAAGAAGGATATCTTCGAGGGCGGATACGGACGCAAGATATTCGAACTTATCAACACCACATACGCCGACCTTTACGGCTTCTCACAGCTCACCGACCGCCAGATCGACCAGTACATCAACATGTACTTCCCCCTTGCCGACCTCAGCCTCATCACACTCATCGAGGACGCAAGTGCCGACAACAAGCTCGTAGGAGTTGGTATCACTATCCCTTCGCTTGCCTATGCCCTGCGCAAGTGCAAGCGTGGACGTCTGTTCCCGTTCGGATGGATACACGTTTTGCGTGCCATCAAGCGCCACAAGACCAACATCGTCGACCTACTGCTTGTCGGCGTGCTGCCCGAATATCGCTCAAAGGGAGCCAACGCGCTGCTCTTCTCCGACCTCATTCCACGCTATCAGAAGTACGGATTCGAGTGGGGCGAGTCGCAGGTGGAGCTTGAGAGCAACGAGAACGTGCAGGGTCAGTGGGGCGATTTTGAATGTGTCTGCCACAAACGCCGCAAGTGCTATAAGAAAGATATAAAGTAATGGAAGAAGAAATCATACAGCCAACAGTCCAATATACCGACGACAACATACGCCACCTGTCCGATATGGAGCATGTGCGTACCCGTCCCGGTATGTACATCGGACGCTTGGGCGACGGCAACCTGCCTGAGGACGGCATATATGTGCTGCTCAAGGAGGTTGTCGACAACTCTATCGACGAGTTCAAGATGAATGCCGGTCGTCGCATCGAAATCGATGTCGACGACCGTCTGCGTGTTTCGGTGCGCGACTACGGCCGCGGCATACCCCAGGGTAAGCTCGTCGAGGCTGTATCGGTGCTCAATACCGGAGGCAAGTACGACTCGAAGGCGTTCAAGAAGAGCGTCGGACTGAACGGCGTTGGTGTCAAGGCGGTCAACGCATTGAGCGCTCATTTCGAGGTGAGGTCGTATCGCGACGGAGTGGTAAGAGCGCTTAAGTTTGAGCGCGGCAACCTCATGAGCGACCAGACCGAGGACACTGCCGACGAGAACGGAACCTTCATCTTCTTCGAGCCCGACCCGACATTGTTCACGGGCTACTCCTTCCACGACGACATCGTGGAGACAATGCTCCGCAACTACACCTATCTCAACACGGGGCTAACCATCATGTACAACGGCCATCGCATCCTTTCGCGCAACGGCCTGGCCGACTTGCTCACCGACACAATGACCGTCGATCCCCTCTATCCTATCATTCACATGAAGGGTGAGGACATAGAGATAGCCTTCACTCATACCAATCAGTATGGCGAGGAGTATCACTCGTTTGTCAACGGACAGCATACCACTCAGGGCGGTACTCATCAGAGCGCGTTCAAGGAGCACATAGCCCGTACTATCAAGGACTTTTTCGGCAAGAACTATGAGTTCACCGACATTCGCAACGGTCTGGTTGCAGCCATAGCCATCAATGTTGAGGAACCGATGTTTGAGAGTCAGACCAAGATTAAGCTCGGTTCGCTGCAGATGGCACCCGAAGGCGAAAGCATCAACAAGTATGTAGGCGACTTCGTGAAGCTCGAAGTGGACAACTATCTGCACATACATGCCGACGTGGCAGAGGTGATGCAGCAGAAGATAACCGAGAGTGAGCGTGAGCGCAAGGCAATGGCTGGCGTGACAAAGCTCGCCCGTGAGCGTGCCAAGAAGGCCAATCTGCACAACCGCAAGCTGCGCGACTGCCGCATACACTACTCCGACGCCAAGAACGAGCGCAAGGAAGAGTCGAGCATATTCATCACCGAGGGCGACTCGGCGAGCGGATCGATCACCAAGAGCCGCGACGTCAACACCCAGGCGGTATTCTCGCTGCGAGGCAAACCCCTCAACTCATACGGACTGACCAAGAAGGTGGTGTACGAGAATGAGGAGTTCAACCTGCTCCAGGCAGCCCTCGACATAGAGGACGGATTGGACTCTCTGCGTTACAACAAGGTGATCGTGGCTACCGATGCCGATGTAGACGGTATGCACATACGTCTGCTCATCATCACATTCTTCCTGCAGTTCTTCCCCGACCTCATCAAGAAGGGCCATGTCTACGTATTGCAGACACCGCTGTTCCGCGTGCGCAACCGCCGAACGAAGATAAAGAACAAGCAAGCCATAGCCGATGCCGACGCCCGACTGACCGGAAAGGAGAAGAAGAGCGACTTCATCACACGCTACTGTTATAGCGACGAGGAGCGCCAGCAGGCAATACGCGACCTCGGACCCGACCCCGAGATAACCCGATTCAAGGGTCTCGGCGAGATTTCGCCCGAAGAGTTTGCCCACTTCATCGGTCCTGAGATGCGACTCGAACAGGTCACGCTGCACAAGACCGACCAGGTGCAGAAGCTCCTCGAATACTACATGGGCAAGAACACCATGGAACGTCAGAACTTCATCATCGACAATCTTGTGGTGGAGGAAGACCTGCCTGACGACGACACGCTGGCAGGCGAATAACATTGATGCGACTAAATAAACAACAAATGAAGATCATGAAAACCTTGCTTGTCCTGCTCCTTACGCTTGTGGCAGGAACGAGCGCCAACGCCCAGAAGCAGCACCCTTTGCGCAAACTTCAGTTGGCTGAGATGGCAATATCGCAACTGTATGTCGACTCGGTCAATCAGCAGAAACTTGTAGAGGATGCCATACGCGGCATGTTGAAGGAACTCGACCCCCACTCGTCGTACTCTACAGCCAAGGAGACGAAGGCCCTCAACGAGCCGCTTAACGGATCGTTCGACGGCATTGGCATTCAGTTCAACATGGTTGAGGACACACTGCTCGTCATACAGCCCGTGTCGAAAGGCCCGTCAGAGAAGGTGGGCATACTCGCCGGCGACCGTATCATCACCGTTGCCGACACCACCATTTCGGGTGTCAAGATGGAACGTTCGGAGATAATGCGACGTCTGCGCGGTCCGCGTGGCTCAAAGATAAAGCTCGGCATCAAGCGCCGTGGCGTCAACGAACTGCTCTACTTCACCGTGACACGCGGCAAGATACCCGTATATTCGGTTGATGCCTACTACATGATACGCCCACACTTGGGATACATACGTATCGGCTCGTTTGGCGCAACCACCTACGGCGAGTTTATGAAGGCTGTCGACTCGTTGCAGACCGACGGCATGCGCGACCTCATCATCGACCTTCAGGACAACGGCGGAGGCTATCTGCAGGCATCGGTGAAGATCATTGAGGAGTTCCTTCAGAAGAACGACCTCATCGTCTACACCGAAGGACGCGCCCAGCGACGCATGGAATATCGTGCTCCGGGCAACGGCCGCTTTACAAAGGGCAAGGTCTACGTGCTCGTCAACGAGTATACAGCTTCGGCTGCCGAGATATTGTCGGGTGCAATGCAAGACCAGGACCGCGGCACTATCATAGGTCGCCGCTCGTTTGGCAAGGGACTCGTGCAGCGCCCTATCGAGTTTGACGACGGCTCGATGATACGCCTCACCATTGCCCACTACTACACACCGTCGGGTCGATGCATTCAGAAACCCTACGCCAAGGGCGACCAGGAAGACTATGCTATGGACATCGAGAAGCGATACAAGCATGGCGAGCTCTACTCGGCAGACTCGATACACTTTGCCGACTCGCTGAAGTGTCAGACACTGCGCCGTCATCGCACGGTGTATGGAGGCGGAGGCATCATGCCCGACGTTTTCGTACCGCTCGACACAACGCAGTTCACAGCTCTGCATCGTCAGATTGTGGCACGCTCGCTTGTCATCAACACCACCCTGCGCTACGTCGACGAGCACCGCGCAGAGCTGAAGGCTCGCTATACATCGTTCGACGATTTCGCACGCAACTACAAGGTGCCGCAGGCAATGACCGACAGCATCTTTGCCGAGGCCGAACGCTTGAAGCTCAAACCCTTCTCGAAGGCCGAATGCGACAAGACACTGCCCATGCTCAGTGTGCAGCTGAAGGCTCTCATAGCCCGCGATATCTGGGATATGAACGAGTATTATCGCATAATGAACGAGCAGAACCGCATCGTGGCAAAAGCAGTGGAGATAGCTACTAAGTAATACAACGTATAGCTCAAATATCCCCTTTTGTATACTAAAAGGGCAAAATACAAGGCTGAAAGGAAACTTTTAACATCAAAAGAGTTTCCTTTCAGTCTTTTTTGTTTACCTTTGTGCCTTAAATTCAGCGATATAGCCGTGTGTTGACACGGTTTTGCAACCATTTTGAAATAAGATTGAAGTGTAAAAAGAATTATACTTTTTAGGAAATAACAACAAGTTAATCATAAAACACAACAGCAATGAATCATTCTACATGCAAGACTGTGTTGACAGCCATTTTATTCTTCGCCGTGTCGGTTATGTCGATGGCGCAAGGCAAGTTCGTACCGTTCAAGTATGGCAATTTCGATACATGGGTGACTCGCCAAATTCACGAGTCGGCAGTTATCGGCGGACAGACTAAGACCCTTTATGAGATAGGACCCAACAGAAACCTCACGGGCAACAATGCCTACGTCAATCTCGGCGGTTCGCCTTGGGGCACCAGCAATGTCATGGCTAAGGTGTCGGGCATCACCAAGACCAACAACTCAGTCTATCGCGACAACCACGGATCGGGCCATTGTGTCAAGATGACCACCCATATCGAGACCTGCAAGGTCTTGGGACTCATCAATATCAAGGTGCTTGCAGCCGGAAGCATATTCCTCGGCGACATGAAGGAGCCTATCACCGGCACCAAGGATGGCCCCAAGGCACTCAACTTCGGCATCCCCTTCACCCATCGTCCTAAGGCATTGCGCTACGACTACAAGGTGCAGGTGCCCGGAACTCCTAACCGTATACGCCAGACGGGATTCTCTAAGGTTACAACAGTGCCTGGTGCCGACTACTGCATAGCCATGCTGCTCTTGCAGAAGCGTCACGAAGATGCCAATGGCAACATCACCGCACAGCGCGTGGGCACCGTCGTAGTGAAGTATGGCAAGTCTACGGGCAAGTGGATTGAGGATGCTACATACGAGATTCATTATGGCAACATTACCGGTCAGTCGTTCTACAACGCTGCCACTATGGGATTGCGCTCTCACGACTACGCCCGCAACTCAAAAGGCAAGAGCGTGCTCGTTAAGGAAACCGGATGGGCACCAGCCGACGCTACGCCTACACACATCGTGCTGCAGTTCTCGTCGAGCCACGGCGGCGCATACGTAGGCACTGTTGGCAACACATTCTGGGTAGACAATGTTGGTCTTGTATATTAATAATGTAAGCAAGCAATTCAACATTTAACATTCAACATTCAACACTCCACATTCAACACTCAAAAAATGCTCCATCGCTCACTTATCGCAATAGTCGCCATGCTGCTTTCGGCAATGCCTATGGCAGCGGCAGAGATGGTCGACACCACAGCCATCGACACCTCCACTGTGCAGACACCCAAGAAGCGCGGATTCATGACCCGCTTTCTCGACTACTTCAACGACGCTAACAAGGAGAAGAAGAACAAGCGATTCGACTTCAGCATAATCGGCGGACCGCACTACAGCACCGACACCAAGCTCGGACTGGGACTCGTAGCTGCCGGACTGTATCGCTCGGACCCTACCGATTCGCTTTCGGCTCCAAGCAATGTGTCGCTCTTTGGCGACGTATCGACAGTGGGCTTCTACATGCTCGGTGTGCGCGGCGTGCATAAGTTTCCGCACGACACCCACCGCATCGACTATACGCTCTACTTCTATTCCTTCCCCTGCTACATCTGGGGTCTGGGCTACGATATGGGCGACAACGACGACAACAAGAGCAAGATGAAGCGCTGGCAGGCTCAGGCCAAGGCGAGTTGGCTCATACGCACCGCCGACAATCTGTTCATTGGTCCTACCGTGGCGTTAGACTATGTGTATGGCCATGAAATGGAGCGTCCCGAACTAATAGAGGGGCAGCGCCGAGAGTCGTTCAATGCTGGTGCCGGACTGACCTTGCTCTACGACACCCGCGACAATCTCACCGCACCTAAGCAGGGCGTCTTCTTTCAGGTGCAGCAGTTGTTCCGCCCAAAGTTCATGGGCAACAAGCACGCCTTCTCTACCACCGATTTGCGCATGGACGCTTATCTGCCCATGTGGAAGGGAGCAACGCTGGCAGGCGACCTGCGCACGCAGTTCAACTTCGGCAATCCGCAGTGGTCGATGCTCGCGCTTCTGGGCGACAGCTACTCAATGCGCGGATATTATCAGGGACGCTATCGCGACAAGCACAAGGTGGAGGCGCAGATAGAGCTGCGTCAGCATGTATGGCGCCGCAATGGCATCGCAGTGTGGGCAGGTGCCGGTACAGTATTTCCTAAGTTCAGCCAAATCAAGATGAATCATATATTGCCCAACTACGGCATCGGCTATCGTTGGGAGTTTAAGAAGAACGTGAACGTGCGTCTTGACTACGGACTTGGCAAATCAGGACAGAGCGGATTTATCTTCAATATAAACGAAGCATTTTAATAGAAAGTAAACGAGTGACGAGTTTACGAGTAGACAAGTAGATTTCTCCTTGTCTACTCGTTGACTCGTCAACTTGTCAACTAAAAACCATAATAATGATTTTAGACAAAAAGCTAATCATGGCCTTGCTCGCGACGGGCATTAGTGCAAACACATTTGCAGCCGAAGATTCAGACAGTCCCGATCATGTGGACTCGCGACGCGACACACTCAAGCTGAGTGAGATTGTGGTAGTAGGTTATGGCAAGATGCGTCGAAAGGACGTAACCAGCTCAATCACTACAATCCAGTCGACCGACCTCAATCAGGGTGTGTACACATCGCCTGCACAATTGCTGCAAGGCAAGGTGCCCGGACTCACCGTGTCGAACAGTGGCGACCCCAACGCTGCTCCTTCCATCACCCTGCGCGGCGCATCAACATTGCGTACGGGCGCAGCCATGGAGCCTTATTATATAGTCGACGGCGTGCCAGGCGTCGACCTCTCGCTTGTGGCTACCGACGATATCGAGTCGATAGATATCCTTCGCGACGCTACAGCCACAGCCATCTATGGTTCGAAAGCCGCCAATGGCGTTATCATCGTCACCACCAAGCACGGCTCGGCAGGCTCGGCTCGCGTCACATACAACGGCTATGCAGCTTTCGAGTCGGTGGCTAAATATCTCGACCTCGCCTCAGCCGACGAACTCAGAGCCTATGCCAAGCAGCACGGCTTCGAACTGGCTAATGACATGGGAGGCAATGTCGACTGGCAGAAGGAAGTGCAGCGCACCGGTATGTCGCACAATCACAACCTCGCTGTGTCGGGTGGCAACGCCCGTTCGGGCTACAATGTGTCGCTGAGCTATCTCAATCATCAGGGTGTGATACGCTCGTCGGAGCTTGAGCGTTTCGGAGCGCGTGCGCTGGCACACTCAAAGGTGCTCAAGGACCACTTGCAGCTGTCGCTCGGCGTCAACGGAAGCCAGACCACCAAGAAGGGTATTGAGGCGCAGGAGCAGGGCATCAGCGTGACCGACGCTATGGTATACTACTCGCCGTGTCAGCCCGTGCGCAACGCCGACGGCTCATGGAGCGAGTCTACAAGCACTACTCAGTACTACAACCCACTGTCGATGATCAACGAGGACACCAACCAGACCATCTACCGACGCATGCAGCTCACCGGAAAGGGCGAGCTCAACATCCTGCCCGAACTCACATGGACTGCACAGTACTCGTATCTGTACAACCAGAACGTGCTGTCGGAGTATCACTCTACAAAGTCGCAGATTGTGAAGACCCACGGTCAGGCTCGCCGTTCTACATATATGGACAACAAGCAGGTGTTTGAGACTTTTGGCAACTTCACCCATTCTTTCCCCGGCTATCATCGCCTGGGTCTTATGGTGGGCTACTCGTGGGAGCAGAACAACGAGAACGACGGCTTCGGACTCACTGTCAAAGACTTCTACAACGACGCTGTGAAGTACTACAACCTCACATACGCCAACCAGATTGACGGCATTGATGCTGTGGAGAGCGGTGCTGAGTCGACACTGCGTATGATTTCGTTCTACGGACGTGTCAATTACTCGTTTGCTTCGCGCTACAACTTCCAGGCTACATTGCGCCGCGACGGTTCGTCGGCATTCGGCAAGAATCACCGTTGGGCTACATTCCCCTCGTTCTCGGCTGCATGGCGCATTGGCGAAGAGGAGTGGGTACGCAATCTTGAGATATTCTCCGACCTTAAGTTGCGCGTAGGCTATGGCGTATCGGGCAACTCGCTCGGCTTCGACGCTTATTCGGCACGACGCACTTACGGTGTGAGCGGATGGTTCACATTCACCGACGAGAACGGTGTGACATCAAACAAGCACACTCTTGCAGCTACCAACAATGCCAACCCCGACCTTAAGTGGGAGCGCACGGGAATGTTCAATATCGGCTTAGACTTCGGATTCTTCAACTCGCGACTCACCGGTACTATCGAGTACTACGACAAGCGCACATCCGACCTTATATATTATTATCCCGTATCGACCAACCGTTTCCCCTTCGGCACAATGACTGCCAATGTGGGCGACATCACCAACCGAGGCATTGAACTTACCATCAACGCCATTCCCGTGCAGAACGAGGACTGGCAGTGGTCGTCATCGCTCAATCTCTCGCACAATAGCAACCGTGTGAAGAAACTCTCTAACGCCGCTTACTCTGTAAGCTATCAGGACCTTGCCTATCCTTGGATTACGGGCAACACCGGTGTGGCAGTGCAGCGTCTGATGGAGGGCAGTCCTATCGGTCAGTTCTACACATACGAGTATGCCGGACACGACGAGAATGGAGTGTCGCAGTTCTGGGTGCACGACCCCGTAACGGGCGAGCGCACTGGCGAGAAGACCATCAAGCCTACCGATTCCGACCGTACCAAGACGGGCTCGGCTCAGCCTAAGCTCACACTCGGATGGAACAACACCATATCGTACAAGAACTGGGACCTCACACTCTTCTTCCAGGGTGTATTCGGCAATAAGATATTCAACGCACTGCGTGCCCAGTACAACGCAGTGTCGATGATTCCGAAGGGCAAGAACGTGTTCCGCGAGGCACTGACCGACCAGAACTATAACGACGTCAACTCGCAGTCGCCTTCCGACCGTTATATTGAGAACGGCTCGTTCCTGCGCCTCTCGTCAATGTCGCTGAGTTACGACTTCGGCAGCCTGCACGGATGGGTCAACAATCTTTCGGTATATGCTACATGCAACAACGTGTTCACGCTGACCTCATACAAGGGTTGCGACCCTGAGGTTTCGCTCGGCGGACTGACCCCGGGCATCGACTGGCGCAAGGACTACTATCCGCACACACGCACGTTCATGCTCGGAATGAAGGTCAGCTTCTAAGACAGAGCAAGCCCTGCCAAGCTTTCACAAGCATTGGCTCAGCAATGCCCAAAGAGGCATAGTCAGGCATAGTTAGGACCCATAAATCCATTAATCAATCATTAATAAAGAAATGAAGAAATCGCTTCTTTTCGCGCTCGCTTCATCGGCTATGGTGCTCGCCACAAGCTGTACCAATCTCGATGTCGACGTGAAATCACAATATACCGACTATCCAACGGAGTCGGAAGTGGCTCTTGAGGCCAAGATGGCGGATGTGTATTATGCCTTCCGCAAGCAGTTGGGCGACAACTACAACCGCATACAGTCGTTCTCGTCTGACGAGGTGGCTGGCATCAGCTTTGACGGCGACTACTACGACAACGCCGAGAATGTGAACCCTACACTGCACAACTTCAAGTACGACAACAAACCCCTCAACTACTGGGCCGACCTTGCGTCGGGCATCACCAAGTGCAATCAGGTGATAGAAGACCTTGGCGGCGACGAGGCAAAGCCCGAGCAGATAGCCCCGGCACGTGTGATGCGCGCCTTCTATCACTTCATTCTGATGGACAGTTTCGGCGATGTGCCAATCCTCGACTGTCTGCCCGACGATGACGAGGCTGTAGAGCGTATGCCACGCCGTCAGGTGGCTGAGTTCATAGAGAGCGAACTGAAGGCTTGTCTGCCCTCGCTCACCAAGAACTGCAACGCTGCCACATACGGCAAGCCAACCTACTGGATGGCTGAGGCTCTGCTCGTGAAGCTCTACATCAACTGGGCTGTATATACTGCCGACAATGTGGCTGACTACGATGCTGCCACATCGCGCAATGCTAAGCTTGACGAATGTGTGCGTCTGTGCGACGACATCATGCAGAACGGTCCTTTCGACCTCTCGGACAGCTATCGCAAGAAGTTCCTCTACAACAACGGTCCGCAGATAAAGGACTTCATCTATGCCATGCCTTACGACAAGGTCAATGCTACGGGCATGCTGTACGGACGCTACCGTACATTCCGCAAGGTAGACAATGGCGACACTATGGGCTATCTGGGTGGCAAGATGAACAAGTCGTGCGCAGGTATATTCGCCTTGAACGAGGAGTACTCAAATCTCTTCACATTGAAGGGCGACGACCGCAACGAGATTATCCTTGGTGCCACTACCGACGGTAAGGTGTACATCCACGACGCCTTACGGGCGAGGCAACAATTCAGCCGTATATGTACAAGGGCAGTCAGCTCGTGCTCTCAAAGAAAATCAACCTCAAGGACGATTCGGAGACTTCGCGCCAGCAAATCAACTGTGGTGCCAACGCCACCGGATGGAGCCAGGGCTATCGATCATTGAAGTTCTATCCCAACCCCAATGAGTATTCGGAGTACAACCGCAACCAGAGCAACGACGTGCCTATCTTCCGTTTTGCCGACATCGTCCTGACCAAGGCTGAGGCTCTGCTGCGTGGCGCTCGTGCCACAAATGCCGATACACCGGAGTCGCTGCTCAATCAGATTCGCACATATGTGCATGCTGCGAAGTTTGTAGGCACACCTTCATTGCAGGACATCCTCGACGAGCGCGGACGTGAGTTTGTCGACGAAAACTGGCGTCGCAACGACATGATTCGCTTCGGTACATTCGAGAGCGAGTATGGTTTCCATCGCAAGGGATTCCCCGGTGCACGTTTTGACAAGTCATGCCGTATACTTCCAGTTCCTAAGGCCATCATGGACGAAAATCAGAACTGGAAACAGAACGAAGGTTATAAATAATGAAATTACGCTTTTTACTCTCTCCACGCTTCCTCTTCTTCTACATGGTGCTGTCGCTGGCGGTGCCCAACGTGGCATTGTGCTTTACAGAGAACACATCGCTGATGGCAGATGTGGTAGGCGTGTTGCTACCTATATTGGTTTATGCTCTCGTCATGTCGCTCGACCGCTGCGTCGGGCGCATGGTGTGGGTACTATTCCTGCTTGTCTTCTTCGCAGCGTTTCAGATGGTGCTCGTATATCTATATGGCAACGGTGTGATAGCCGTCGACATGTTCCTCAATCTCGTCACCACCAACCCCGGTGAGGCTATGGAACTGCTCGACAATCTGGTGCCAGCCGTGGCAGGCGTGTTCATACTCTATCTGCCGTTGCTCGCAATAGCGGCATGGCAGTGGGCTAAGGGTGTGCGCATCGACAGCGAATTTCAGCGCCTTGCCATACGCCGTGCGTTGTGTTTGATATTGCCTTTGGCACTGCTGCTCGTAGGCTGCTACGTAGCTTATCCCAAAGGCAACGAGAAGAAGGGCAAGTTTGAATATCACGTTGAGGACAATCTGTATCCCGTCAATGTATTCTATAATCTGTGTCTGGCGGTGCATGAGAGTTCGCTTTCGGCACATTACAATGATAATGTAGCCGATTTCCGCTTCAATGCAGTGTCGGAGCATGCCAAGGACTCGGCTGAGGTGTATGTGCTCGTAGTAGGCGAGACAGCCCGCTCGCGCGACTTCCAGCTGTATGGCTATAATCGTCCAACCAATCCGCTGCTCTCGACAACCGACGGACTGCTCGTGTTCCGCAACGTGCGCTCGCAGTCGAACACCACTCATAAGAGTGTGCCGATGCTACTGACCGCTGCTACAGCCGACGACCACGACCGTCTGCATCACGAGAAGGGTATATTGGCGGCTTTCCGTGAGGCAGGATTCTACACTGTGTTCCTCTCCAATCAGCAGCCCAACCACTCGTATATCGACTTCCTGGGCAGTCAGGCTGACGAACATCTCTTCATACGCGAGGCTGACGCAAAGGCCGATGGGACTGAAGGTGCAAGCGGCGCAGGCAACGATGTAGTGGAGCAAACGAGCGACGAGCGACTGTTGCCATTCCTCAACAAGGCAATGGCAAAGGGGCATAAGAAGCTGTTTGTAGTGCTGCACATGTACGGTTCGCACTTCAACTATCGCGACCGCTATCCTCAGTCGCGTGCCCGCTTCGTGCCCGACACGCCCACTGAGGCAAAGCCTGAGAACCGTCCGCAGCTTGTCAATGCCTACGACAACACCATTCTGCAGACCGACTACATCCTGCATAGCATCATCGAGAAGCTGCGTTCTACAGGTGCCGTGTCGGCAATGATGTACACGTCCGACCATGGCGAGAACATATTCGACGACTCGCGCCGCTTGTTCCTGCATGCTTCGCCGCGTCCATCGGAGTATGACACCGACGTTCCGCTGCTCGTGTGGACTTCTGAAAGCTACGCACGTGAGCATGCTCCGGTAGTAGACGCAATGAAGTCGAATCTGAATAAGGGTGTGCAGACCAGTGCTTCGGTATTCCCGACGATGCTCAGCATAGGCGGCATAAGCACCAAGGCACGTGTAGACAGTCTCTCGCTCACCAACCGTAGTTATCACATGGGCACACGCCTATATCTCAACGATCACAACCATGCTGTGCCGTTGGCAATGTATGGAATAAAATAAAAGCGGTTTTGGGCTTACCAGTGTCTGAACAATTCTACGTTCACGCGTAAGCCCATGCCGTCAAAGTGCCAGTTGCGCTGTGCCACAAACATTCCCAGAGACAATGCTCGTGTAGAGAATCCGTAGCCGTACTCGATGTACGGGTTTAGTTGTTTTACGGTGAGAGCATTGACGTATATGCGTTCCTTCTCAATCAGTCGGCCGGCAATAGGCAGCCATGACAGAAGTAGTAGGGGAGTCTCGTAGGCAGCATTGGCACGCACGTAATATTTCGAGGCGTTGTACCATCCGCTGTTCAACAACTCAAACGAGCATGCCCAGTCGTCGTTCCATCCTCCGGGAATGTTGTTCTCGCGGAAGTTGGAGTAGTCGAGGAAGTAGCTGCCGAAACCCTTGTGGGTGTAGAATCCGGTGCCGGCACGTAGTTGCAGATAGCTCAGTGCCGACAGATGGTGCTTGTATTGTCCGTCAATCTCCATGCGCTCGTAGTCGGTGTCCGACCCCAGCATTCCGCGTATGCCGCGCTCGTAGTCGATGGTGAATATCGGTCCGTTGTAGCCCATGGGGCGGTAGGTGAGTTCGGCGATAGGCGCCACAGAATTGTACGAGTCTTTGCGGCCAAGGAAGTTGAAGCTGTGGTCGTCGATAGCCGTACGTTTGTGCGACACGATGCCCACTTCCAGCCCCCAATGCGACGACGGGTCGTAGTGGGCAACAGCCTTGAAACTGTGGTCGCGGAAGTTGGTAAGGTTCAGACGCGACCAGTCGATACTGTCCTTACGCTCCAGACGTATGGCATCCATCAACTCCGAATTGTATATATGCCGTCCGCTCGACCACTCGGTGCGTATGTAGGCGTTGCGTCGCTGATTGATGTAGAAGGTGAATGGAAAGTCGAAGTATATCTGTTTTTGCTTGAACGAGTAGCCCGTCTTGAATCGGAGTTGCAAGCCTTGGTGCTCATTGAAGAAGTATGAGCCTCGTACGTCGAACTTATAAGTCAGTCCACGGCGTCCGCTGTAGCTGAACGACAGAGGATTGAGCACCGGACTGACGCGGAAGTTGCCTTGCGAGTGGGTGCCGAAGTTCTGGCGTGTGCGCATGAGCAGTCGTCGTCCCACGTTTTTCCATAGTATCTTGGTCCACGTTTTGCGCTTGTGCGAATGCTTAGTAGTGTCGGCTTGCGCAGCATCGCGTGCCGCATAGTAGCGGCTATAAAGATATTGTTCGTGGCTGTTGGTAGGTATTGGACGCACAATGTTGAGCAGCGCCGTGTCGCGACGGTTTACGATGCGGGTAGAGTCGGGCAGCCTCTTGGGCAGGTCGAACACCGTAGTATATTCGGCAGTGATGTCGTTGCCAAGAAAAAGAAAGCGTGCGTTGAGGTTGCATTGTGCGGGCATGAGCGTCTTCACGCCATCGTCGCCGGTGGTCATCGTAACGTGAAAGCGCACGAGGTCGTACTCACCGTCGAACGAAGTCTCCAGAATACGACCAGTAGACTCCTCGATACGTGCCCATCCGCGCACCAGTTTGGTGTTCTTCAGTCGTGGACGGAAACTCACAATCACGGCATCTCGCATAAACGGACTCACCTTATAGCGATAGAATCGGCGGTTGCGTATGTGGAACGGCGATATGATACGTCCGTCGATAAGCAGTTCGTCGTAGATAAGAGGGGTGAGATACTTCAGCACGGTAGGCATTGTTCGCATGCCGTAAGGAATAGTGTTGCGTTCGAGCATCTGCATCAGGCGCATGTCGCCCGGTCGGGTCATGACGACGCGGTCGTAAGTCTCGCCCACATGTTCGCGCACTCCGGTGTTTGCAATGGCATACATCGTAGGAATGGCGAGCAACAGACAGTTGCGCTTGTTGGCACGGATGTCGTATTTCAGATAAGCATAGCTCTCCTGCGTCTTCAGCCCCGTGGTGTCTACCGAAGCTGCATAGCCGAACACACGCTTCATAATCTGAAGCGCGTACCTGCGGTCGGCGGCGTGGACATCGTTGCAACCAGCCATTGCCAGCACTACTACGAACAGTATATTTAAGATGTTTCTCACAATTATATATGCTTTGCAAAGTTACGCAAATTTCATGTATCCCACATTTTTTTGTTCAAAAATTTGGCATTCTGATATAAAAGCAGTATCTTTGCATCCGCAAACTTATCCATTTAGGTATAAGTCGGACTTGTAGCTCAGTTGGTTAGAGCAACAGACTCATAATCTGGAGGTCCCTGGTTCAAGCCCAGGCTGGTCCACTTTGAAAATCAAGCACTTACAGAGTTTCTGTAGGTGCTTTTTCTTTTATCGGTGACCTTCAGGTGACCTTTTTGAAGCGAAACTCTGCAAGAGTGACCTTTTGAAATTGCATGGGATTGCAGAGGATTTTTATAGATTTTTATTTTATGGTGAACTTGACACTGCGGAATGTGATGCACATTTTAGGCTGAAATAGGATTTCCCACTAAGCATATTTGTAAGTCGTTGAAAACATCTTTGGTATGGGAATGGCCAATCTGCAAGCTTTCCAGTCTGTCCGTTTTCATTCGTATATTCCATTTTGGTAGTCGCGAAAATATTGCGTAAAAGTCTTTCCGGTTTCACGTTTAAAGAAACGCATCAGATGACTCGGGTCGGAGAAATGAAACTCTTCGGCCAGCTGGTTCACGTTTCGGTTAGCAAACAGTAACTCATTCTTCAATTCTTCCAATAGACGCTGCTTGAGCAGATGATTGGCAGATACTCCGAATTGACTCATCACGGAACTGTTTAACGTAATACGGCTCACACGGAGCATATCCGCATATTCCTGCACCCGCTGTTTCGTACGGATATTCTTTTCCAGCAAGTCCTTAAACTGGAATGCGTAATTGTTTTTAGGTACATCAATCGGTAAATGATAAGTGGCGGCATACGCCCGGTTGATAATAACCAATAAGTAGTAAAGCACAGATACAATGAGATTATAAGTATCGGCAACAGGATGCAGAAGCTCCTGCTTTATGATTCCTAAAAGACGAATATACTCCGCCATGCTTTCCGGCGAAGTAAACAGATAGGGAGGCGTGTCGGTCTGATAATAATACAGCAAGCGATACACAAAAAACTTGTCCGCTAAGAATGTGCGCATAAAATCCTCGCGGAATATAAGAAAAGAGTAATCTAGTTCTGCTTCATCCACGTGCCATTCCTGCTGCTGATGCGGCGAGAGGAGTAATACCATATTGGCATGCAATTCAAATTTGCGGAAATTCAGCAGCAGATACCCATTGGCCTTACGAAAAAAATAGAAGCTAAAAAAATCTGTTTTAAACACCGGGTTTTCCGTCAGGACACCACATACATCGCTACTGTAGCCTGAGTTGATATAAAAGTCCACACCACAGCGTGTCTTGCTAAATGGAACGCTGACCAGACGTTCAGGATTGACGATTTTATCCATAGATTTCGTTTTTGGGGGCAAATATACTATTTTTTATTTATCAAAATGGCATATATTCCTGTTTTTAAGGCATAATGCATCCGATTTTTTTTACCGAACTTTGCGGCTATAATCAATACAATAAATTATGATGGAAGAAAAAGTAACAATTCGATTGATCCGTAATGCAACATTGCGAATCCATTATGCTGGAAAAGAGATACTTGTTGACCCCATGCTTGCCGGAAAAGGCACTTTACAGTCGGCTCTAGGTGTGTATAAGACCCCAAGAGTACACCTCACGATGCCGATGAATGAAATTGCGGACGGTCTGGATATGGTATTGTTGACACACAACCATATTGACCATTACGACCCGACAGTGAAACAGCATTTAGCGAAGAACATCCTGTTCCTGACACAACCGCAAGATAAAGAGAGTATTACACAGGATGGTTTTACAAATGTAGAAAGCATTGAAAAAGATAAAGCTATTGGAAATTTAACCATTCATCGCATCCAAGGACACCATGGCTTCGGAAAGATTGGAGAAATGATGGGGCCGGTATCAGGCTATGTACTTACTGCACACAGTTTCCCTACTATTTATATAATGAGTGACTGTAAATGGGAAGACTGTATCCGTCAGGCCATTGAACAATTTTCTCCAGATTACATCATAGTGAACAGTGGAGGTGCAATTTTTCCTGAATTTTCTCAAACAGAAGGTTCTATCATTCCAGATGAGCAAGAAGTTATGACAATGCTCGATGAACTTCCCGCCCACATCAAACTAATAGCAGTCCACATGGAAGCTACCGATCATGGGCAGACTACACGCGCAATTCTGCGTAACGAAGCCATGCATCACAAAATAGAAATGAGTCGCCTGATTATTCCAGAAGATGGAGAAACAATAATATTATGAGCGACTTCTCTGATTGGGAAACAGCCTGAAAAGAGGGTTACGAATGGATTGTTATAGGAACGGAAACAGGCAAAAGGAAAGGGAAAGTAGATGCCAATCCTGAATGAGTACGTCATATTGTAGAACAGGCGAAAAGAAATCACATTTTGGTATTTATGAAAGAAAACCTTTTGCCTATAATGGGAGAATACCGAATGATTCAAGAACTACCAAAACAATTTATAGAAAGAATATGGAAAAGGAAATAATCAGAGAAATAGATGTACAGAATGTCATGACTAAATCCTCATTACCAGTAGGGGGCTTCTCTGTCAATCCTTATGTAGGTTGTCCTCATGCTTGTAAGTACTGCTATGCTTCATTCATGAAACGTTTTACAGGGCATACAGAGCCTTGGGGTACGTTTCTGGACGTAAAGCACTGGAAACCTATTGATAATCCGCATAAATATGATGGACAACGGATTGTTATCGGTTCAGTAACAGACGGATACCATCCGTATGAAGAAGATTTTTGCAGAACCCGTAAACTGCTGGAAGAGTTAAAAGGCACTAATGCTGAAATCATGATTTGTACTAAGTCAGATTTGGTTTTGCGTGATATTGATTTACTTAAAGGCTTTCAGAAAGTGACAGTATCTTGGTCAGTTAACACACTCGATGAACAATTCAGATGTGATATGGATCGTGCCGTAAGCATTGAGCGAAGACTTAAAGCCATGAAACAGATTTATAATGCAGGCATACGCACCGTGTGTTTTATTTCACCGATTTTTCCAGGAATTACAGATGTGAAAGCTATCGTTAATAGGGTAAAAGATTATGCAGATTTGATATGGCTGGAAAATCTGAATCTTCGTGGACAATTTAAGAGAGACATCATGGGGTATATACGGGAAAAGCATCCGGAGCTTGTAGCCTTGTATGATGATATCTACAACAAAAAACGAAAAGATTACTGGCAGGTCTTGGAACAGGAAGTAGCTGCGTTTGCTCAAGCGGAAGGTTATCCTTATCGTATAAACGATTTACCATACGGGCGTTCTCAAAAAGGGAAACCTGTTATAGTAAACTATTTCTATCATGAAAAAATTAGGCTAAAAAAATAGGATTATTTGATTGATTTGATAATGACTTTTATCGCTGAAAATCAACCATATAAGAAAATAACGGTACAACTATCCGTTAAGGGAAAAGAGGAAGTGAAAAAGTTGCTTTGAGGGAGTAAAAGGATTAGAAAAGGCGTGTGTTTTGGGTGAAAGATTTAACTAAATCTTAACAGTTAATAAGTATTTTTATTATTTAGAGATAACGGTTCGGAATGAGGTCAAAATTGCAAAAGACTTGTCAAGGAATTGCTTACCACTGCTGAAAATCAATGCTATGTCCGATTCATGGAACAAGCGAGGTACAAAAGAGGCAATTATATTATGTCAAATGTATATTGCCCAATACATATAAACAAAAATGCCACCTTCAAATAACTCATAATTTGAAAGTGGCATTATTTTTATATCAAAGAAATTATGACGTGTTTAGTGAACGCTCATCTTAGAAAACACGTTAATAATTATCACTCCAGCTATGATTAGTACTAATCCGATTAGGGCGGGTAGATCTGGTGTTTGTTTGAAAGCTATCGCTCCTATGATTGCTATTAAAACAATACCAACCGCAGCCCAAATAGCGTAAGCTATTCCAACAGGGATAGTCTTCAAAGATAAGCTGAGTAAACAAAAAGCTGTTGCATATGCCAAAACAGTTACAATAGCAGGTACAGGCTTCGTGAATTGTTCTGATAATTTTAATGTAGTGGTGCCAAGTGCTTCGGCGAGGATGGCACAGATGAGAAATGTGTAACTTTTTATCATATCGAGATTCTATTATGATTTCATGGTGCAAAATTAGCCTAAATTTTTATCAACACCGAGAAAATATCATTCCAACAATGGTACTTTTCGATACAAAATACTCTTTTTGCGAGATTTGTTTTGTATATTTGCAAGCAAAATATTAATTATTTAAGATTCGAATGAAATATCAATTACGAAAAGGTGATACGGCATTTGCGATTGGACAAACAAATTTTAGTGAAAGCAAGGGAAGTCTTATAGATACAAATGGCTGTATAGCATTGTCGGTTATTTCTGGATATGCGATAGCTACTATCAATTTCAAAAAAAATATCCTTCGCAAGGGAGATTTTATTTTGCTATTTTACGACAGTAGTTTTTCAATAGATAAAATATCCGCTTCTTTTTTAGTCCAATATTTCTCATTATCATATCCATTATTAGAGGAAGTTATTTATAAACCCCTTTCCACACAATTCTGGGAGGCACTGTATTCTACACCAATATTACATCCATCTCATGACTTTGAGCATCTATTGAGCGGCTGGTGGCAACTTATGAAATGGACAATAACAAATGAAAGTCCGATGCAGAAAGAGCTTGTAGCGAATAGCGTCCGAAACTTGTATATTGTAATAGATTCTGCATTAAACCAAAGCGGCATGAGTGTGTTTCACAACAAATGCAGCCATTCAAGGATGCTTATAAATCGCTTTTTTAAACTACTTTCTATTCATTGTCACGAAACCCGCGATGTGAAATTCTATGCAGAGCAACTTTCCATAACGCCTACCTATCTTTACAAAATTGTTCGGAAATATATGTCTCAGTCACCGAAAGAATTAATAGACAAACAAGCCATTTCAGAAATCAAGAGTCTGTTAATAAACTCGGATATGCCTATAAAGTCTATCGCATCTACATTGCATTTTGAAGACGTTTCCTATTTGTGCCGTTATTTTCGTAGATTGACGGGAATACCTCCGTTAGAGTATCGTGAAAATAACAAGGAATGATATAACCTATAATAATGTTTTTACTGATATTGCCTTATTACATAGTAAATCCTCGCCCTCTATCAATCTTCCAGTCATACCGACCTTCCGCGACATCGCCAACCTCATTGAGTGTGTGGCGATGTTTTGTTTCGTCAAAAGGCTGTTGGCTTTCCGCATTATGACAGACCA